>Ga0302320_10000171_pt1 | contig 141689 bp, 130 predicted proteins | sample Bog_T0_3_FD_202130 | JGI IMG/M metagenome (GOLD analysis project Ga0302320, IMG submission 202130) | Peat permafrost microbial communities from Stordalen Mire near Abisko, Sweden - Bog_T0_3 | ecosystem: Environmental > Terrestrial > Soil > Wetlands > Peat | place: Sweden: Abisko, Stordalen... | reverse complement strand
TTTCCAGCCGAAGCCGAGTCTCATCGGATAATGCAATCGCCGCCGCCACACGCATATCGAGGTCCCCCCATTTTATGAGATGACATTCGATATATAACAGACTCTGTTTATGGCGGACTACACTAGCAGAACAATAAGGCCATGCGGAAGAGATCGCCATGAGCAAAGAAGCTGGCTCTGGAAAACCCAACTGTCAGTTGGGTGTCGCAATGCTTTCATTTGATTTCCTCCTTATTCCGCATTGCATCCATTCTTTGCGTATACAATTCCCTGCAAAATCATGTCGACTTTTTGAGGCGAATTCTGCAGTGGCTGATTCCAATGCGGGTTGATCTGTCCTTTTTCGAGGTAGTTGCTCCGCTTTGTAACTGCCTGGTTCATTAACAGTGTAGTTGCATCTAAGCCGAGAGCTGTTCCAGTTGCTCCATAGTTGAAATTTCCAAAATCATCGTATTGAGACCCTTGGCTTTGGTAACCACACTCCGAGGTCCAGCAACAAACTTTACTTTCCCCAAGAAATATCGTTACTAGCAGACATGCGCATGACCCGCCCACCCGCCTGCCGCTACTGTCAACAAGCCTATCCCAGCTCCGCTATGATCCGCTCTACAGCTTCTTCCGCTGCCTTCGTCCCTTCGGCAGAGAGGCTCATCCGAATCGGCTGCTGCGGGTCGATGGTGATGGCATAAAGCACGACCTCGCGTTCGCCGCCCTGGATATAGAAGACATCCAGCAGATCTTTCACGCCGATGTCGTGGGCCGTGAGCGTGGGCGGGTAGTCGCGCGAGAAGCGCGGCGTGGTGCGCGTGACGGTCCCTATCGGGTTGCCGTCCGCTGCCGCGTCCACCAGCACAATGTGGTCGGCGCTCTGGAGCGGCTCCAGCAGGACGAAACCGCCGGTGCCGCCATCCAGGCACTCTACCCCCTCCGGCAGAGTGTGCTGCTCCAGAGCTCGTACAACGTGAACGCCGATGCCTTCATCGCCCATCAGGATGTTGCCCAGACCCAGCACCAGCGTTTTTACCCGGCCAGTCGTTGCCTCGCTATTCGTCGTCACTCTTCTCCCGCTCAAACTTCCATCCGCCTATGATCGAGGATACCGTGCCGCGCCCCTCGATGTAGTCGTGATAGAAGGCAAGATAGACGTGAACGATGACAAACGTGACAAAGAACCAAAGGAATGTGTGGTGCCAGAAGCGCACGCCAAATTCCCCGCCCATCAGAGGTACGATCCAGGTAAACATCCGCGGCAGCCACGAGTTGCTCATACTGGAGTAAAGCGCGAAGCCGGTGATGGTCTGAAAGACAAACGCCAGGAACGTGAAGAAGTAAATCATGCCGGCCAGCGCGTTGTGTCCCGTCGAGATAGGCCCGTGCAGCTTGGTCTCAAGCACATCGGCTTTGATCACATCCACGATCTCTTGCTGTTGCGCCTTCTTGAGCGGGAAGAAGGCATTCCAGTGGGAGTACTTGTTGCCCACAAAGCCCCAGTAGAGCCGCGCAAGAAAGTTGAAGACATATACGAACGCGCACAGGAAGTGGATGAATCGCACCCATCCGAACCAGTACTGCTGATATGATTCGGCCGCGTAGAACGGGCTCGAAGGCGCGCCGATCAGGTAGCCGGTTACGCACAGCGCCACCAGCGCCACTGCGTTGATCCAATGGTAGACGCGCACCGGCAGTTCCCAAACATAGATTCGCCGATACTCCACCGGACGCTCGGGGGCCGCCGGTGCCACTCTGCCTGCGCCAATGCCTGTAGCACTCATACGCATCACTCGAAAGAAACCTGGTGAAGGTGCCGTCCCTGCGGATCGTAAAGGTGCACGGCGCAGGCAAGGCACGGGTCAAAGGAATGGATGGTGCGGAGAATCTCCACGGGCTGCTCGATGTTGGCCACCGGCGTGCCGATCAAAGCCTGCTCAAACGACGAGCGCTGCCCCTTGGCGTCGCGCGGAGAACCGTTCCAGGTGGTCGGCACAACCAGTTGGTAGTTGTCGATTGCGCCGTTCTTGATCTTGATCCAGTGCGCCAGCGCGCCGCGAGGCGCCTCGGTCAGGCCCACGCCCTCCGCTTCCGCCGGCCAGCTTTTCGGTTCCCAGAACTCGCCGTTGAAGGTCGAGACCTCGTTGATCTTCACGCGATCCATCAACTGGCCGTAAAACTCCTTAAGCCAGATCATGGCCAGCGCCGCATCTAGGCCGCGAGCCGCGGTGCGCCCCAGTGTGGAGAAGAGCGCGGCAACGGGTACGTTGAGCTTGCCCAGTGTGTCCTTTACCAGCTCCTGCACGTCGGTGCGGCCTGAGGCAAAGGCAACCAGCAGCCTCGCCAGCGGACCCACCTCCATCGCATTTTCCTTCCAGCGAGGAGTCTTCAGGAATGAATACTTCTTAAAACCCTCAAGCGTCTCAAAGGGCGGCTTGGGTCCGGTGTAATTCAGCTTCGTTTCACCAGCCCACGGATGGATGCCGACGCCGTCTCCGCCTTCGTAGCTATACCAGGAGCTTGCGATGTATTCCTTGATTTCCTGAGAATCCGTTGCGTTCACCGGATACACCTTGCTCAGGTCGCGATTGAGCACCACGCCGCGCGGATATTTGAACGACTCCGGCTGTCCGTATCCCTTGGTCGGGAACTCGCCATAGCTCAGGTAGTTCGACAGTCCGCTGCCGTGGCTGGCCCAGTCCCTGTAGAAGGAGGCAACGGCCAGCAGGTCGGGAATGTAGACCTGATTCAGAAACTCATCCGCCTGATCGATAAGCCGCTTCACCAGGTTGAGCCGCTCGCCGTTGATGGCGGCAACCTCATTGATGTTGATGGAGCAGGGAACTCCGCCCACCAGGTAATTCGGATGCGGATTCTTGCCGCCGAAGACCGCGTGAATCTTGACGATCTCCTTCTGCCATTGCAGGGCATCCAGATAGTGCGCCACCGCGATCAGGTTTACCTCCGGCGGCAGCTTGTAGGCCGGATGGCCCCAATAGCCGTTGGCGAAGATGCCCAGGCCGCTGGCCGCAAAGGCCTTGATCTTATCCTGAACCTCTGAGAAATAGGACGCGGTGTTCTTGTCCCACTTCGAGAACGATTGCGCCAGATCCGCAGCCTTCTTCGGATCGGCCTTCAACGCATTCACAATGTCTACCCAGTCCAGCGCGTGCAGGTGATAGAAGTGAATCACGTGATCCTGCACATACTGCGTGGTCATCATGATGTTGCGGATGAGCTCGGCTGTGGGCGGAATCGTGATGCCGAGCGCGCTCTCAACAGCGCGCACGCTGGTCAGCGCATGAACGGTGGTGCAAACGCCGCATACGCGCTCGGTAATGGCCCAGGCATCGCGCGGGTCGCGTCCCTGGAGAATCTTTTCCAGGCCCCGCACCATGGTGCCTGCGCTGAATGCGTCGGTGATGACGCCATTTTCCACCACTGCCTCAATGCGCAGGTGGCCTTCAATGCGAGTTACCGGATCGACGACGACGCGTGACATAGATTCTCACAACTCCTTTTGGTCTTCAGCGTGTACTTCCGCAATCACGCTCCGTTTGCGTATGTTGGTCACCACCGCGTGCGCGGCAACGCCGGCCAGCGTGGCTACGCCGATTACCGCGCCCACCGTATCCGCGGTGCTCTCGATGCCGAAGCCGGGGAACGAGGCCAGGTGCTGATAGAACGGGCCGTTATCCCAGAATCCGGCTTCACTGCAGCCGATGCACCCGTGGCCCGATTGAATCGGATAGCTGGTGCCCTCGTTCCATTTGGTCACTGAACAGGCGTTGTAAGTGACCGGTCCGCGGCAGCCCATCTTGTAAAGGCAATACCCCTTGCGCGCGTTCTCGTCGTCAAACGACTCGACAAACAGCCCGGCGTCGTAGTTGGGCCGGCGGTAGCATGTGTCGTGAACGCGGCGTCCGTAGAACTCCTTGGGCCGGCCCTGGCTGTCGAGCGCCGGAACTTGCCCCAGCACCAGCAGGTGGGTCACCACGCTCATCATCACGTCGGCGATCGGCGGGCATCCGGGTACGTTGATCACCGGCTTGTCCACCAGCTTGTAGATCGGCGTTGCGCCGGTCGGGTTCGGCTTGGCCGCCTGCACGCATCCGTTGGATGCGCAACTGCCCCACGCCACCACTGCCGCCGCATCCTTGGCCACCGTCTGCAAGATCGATTCCGCAGTCTTGCCGCCGATCATGCAGTAGACGCCGTCAGCGCCGGTGGGCACCGCGCCTTCTACAAGCACGATGTATTTGCCCTTGTTGTTTGCGATGGTGTCGGATAGGCACTTTTCCGCCTGGAAGCCCGAGGCTGCCATCAGGGTTTCGGTATAGTTCAAATCCAGCACATCGAGCAGGGCGTCCACCACAATCGGGTGCGACGAGCGAATGAAGGACTCGCTGCAGCAGGTGCACTCCTGAAAGTGCATCCATACCACCGCAGGCTTTTCTTTCTTCTCAAAGGCCGAGACGACCTGGGCCACGCCGGACTGCGCAAATCCGGCTGCTGTTGCGGCCGCAGCGCAGAATTGTAGAAAGTCTCTGCGGCTGTAGCCCTTCTGCTGCATCGATTGGTAAATTGTTTGACCCATGCCTACCTCGCTCTGTCTATGCAGGCGTCGGCGAGAACACTGTCAATGGAGAGAAATGCATCGTGCAGGCCCCCGTTGCGGTTCACCGACGGATAAATGCGAAACTACGCATCGGCAATAACAGGTCGCTGTGCGCTACATCACACATCTATGGTCGATGTTTTTGGGGTTTAGATAACTTGCCTGTAGGTGATTTGCTCCTGCCGCCGCTCAATTCCCGCAGGGCCGCCTTTCACATACACATTTTCTTGCGCACGGGTGGAAGCTGTGAAAAATAGATCTGCCCGATCAAAGAAGGCCGCTTTTTATTGCGCCAGCGCCTTCTTAATCCCCGCTTCCACCAGCGGCGTCATCACTGCGTACCCGGCCGGCAGCGGATGCACCCCATCCCTGCTCAGCGTTGCCGGCAGGCCGTCACGTTCGTCTTTCATGGCCGTGTGGTAGTCCACATAGACGTAGTCTTTCGCAGCCGCGTAGGCCTTGATCCATGCATTGAGAGCCAAAACCTTGGGAGCAGGCGTCACTCCAGGCTTCCAGGGAAAATCGAAGGCCGGCATCACAGAGCACAGAACCACGCGAATATGATTGGCTGTCGCCAGGTCGGCCATCGAGGCAAGATTGTCCTCAATCTGCTCCAGCGTCTCAGGCCCGGTGTTGCCGGCAACGTCGTTGATGCCGGCCAGAATAACTACCACTTTGGGCTTGAGCGCGATGACGTCCTGGCGGAAGCGCACCAGCATCTGCGGCGTGGTTTGCCCGCTGATGCCGCGATTGATATAAGGCTTGCCGTGAAAGTATCCATCCGCGCCCTCGAAATGCCAGCCTTCGGTGATCGAGTCGCCCATAAAAACTACGCGGTTTTCGCCTGCGTCAGGCGGCGCAAGTGCCAAATCAGCCTCCTTGTACCTGGCCAGCTCGCCGAAATCCGCCATCAACTCTGCGTCGTGCTTGCGCCAGTAGTCATTGTCGGGATGCAGCGGCGCAGCCGGCGCCTTGGTTTCCGGCAGGTTCGCGGGTTGCTGCGCTGCGAGCAGGGAGGTCGTCATCAGACCAACGAGGGCCACGGCAGAAAGAGCAGGGCGTAAAGGGTTTCGATTCATTCGAGCGTCTCCATTTTCTCGGCAGGCATTCTTCCTGTGGTCAGGAATCGGAGGGCCGAAGGTGACCCCGCCAGCATGAAGGATCGATTGTAGGAGGCCAAGCCGTCTCTTTGCCACTGCGACCTCCGCCCGCAGCCATCGCGTCGCGGTTCCCGGGCGACAAAAAGGGCGGCCAACCGGCTGGTTGACCGCCCTTGGTGGTGAAGGCAAGCGCCGCCCCTACGGGATGTAGTACACCTGAGTCTGCGCCTGGTTACCGTTGCTGTCCTGCACTTGAATCTGCCAGTTGTAGGTTGTCCCGTTTGTCAGACTGCCTACCGATGGCGTGTTGGTGTTATCTGTGGGATCGGTACCCCAGACGATGCCGGGAGAACCGGGAATCTGAGTGTTGGTGAATCCATTCGTGTTGGAGTTCTGGCCCGGAATGTCCCAGATATCGCTGCCGGTTGCGCAGCAGATATAGAACGAGTAGGTGTAGCTGCTGGCGCTGGCCGGGTAGGTCCAGGTAAATGTTGGTGTTGCGCTGCCGCCACTTCCGCTGGGCGAAAGGCCGGTGGCAAGATCGCTCGCGTTCACCAGCGTGCTCGTGCCGTTCCATCCAGTCACCACGCTGGATACAACCGCCGGAGTCGGGTTGCCGAGGTAAGTGACATGGAAGACATACGCATCGCTCACGTTTGGCACGTTGGGCGCGACATTGACGTAGTACTGGAACTGCGGTGTGCCGCAATCGCCGCAGGCGCCGATATCGATGGGGCCAGCGACATTGGGGCCGGAAACCAGTTGTACGGCTACGGGCAGTGCGTTCCCCTCACGTACGTTGAAGTTGATGCTGTAGCCCGTGGAAGTGCCACCCGCGGAGAGGTCTGAATAGTACTGCGTTGTCACCGCGGCCGTGCTGTTGGCGGAGGGCAGGGTCAGGTTTTGCCCGCTCATGTTTCCTGAGATGGTTACGCTGGTGTTGTCATTTGCCTCATTGGTGTTGGTGATATCTCCGGCGTCGATCATGCCGTCGTTGTTCTGGTCAATGATCCCAAAGAAGAAGTAAGTCCCGCTGGGAACATTGGTTGTAAACGTCTGCGGGCTAACCGGGCTTGCAATGTACTGGGCATACACAGCGCCCGTGCTTTGGTTGTAGTAACCCACATAGAGCGGTCCAGTGGCCGTGCCGGTAAAGGTTACCGTCCCAGTCACAGTGTTGCCGCCCGACGGCGCGTTGACGGTCACGCCTGTGGGAGTACCGCCGCCCCAGACTGTCCATGGGCCGTGTCCTGCTGCTAGTTCGCCCCGGGCGCGGAAGTAGTAGGTTGTGCCATCAACGAAACTGCCAGAGAGCCCGGCGAGTCCATTATTCAGAATCCACACATTGCCGTTGTTCCCCGTCGCCGCAAAGCTCTCGCTTGAGGTGCTCGTGAACGACGAACTGGTGCTCCATTGCACGGTGTATCCCGCAACTGCTTCGATGCCATTGCTCTTGATGGGGTTAAAACTGATGGTCACGCCCTGAATATTGGGGACGATGGCGTTGAGCGTGGGGGCTGCCGTCGGCGCGCCCAGAGTTGGGTCGATCAGCGTATCGATAGCGCCGGTCGCGTTTGCTGCCGTGACCACGACGTTCGCACCGGCAGTTCCTGCCGGATTCGTAGCGTTGGGTGCGCCGTTGCCCAGGTTGTCCATCCACGCATACGGCGTGTAGGTGCCCGGCCCTACGCCGTTAATGGTGAAGGCGCCGGGTGCTGTGATGCTGGTACCCGGCCTGTTGTTATTGCTGCCGCAACTGCTGTTCAGCACTACATACACCTGTCCGGTCTTCGTTCCCGCGTAACTGATTGTGCCGGAAACTGTGTAACCCAGCGAGGCGCCGAAATTCTTTCCGGTCACGGCGCCATTGGTTACAGTGATGCTTTGCGTTGCGGGATAGAAGACGGAACTCGCTCCGGTAATTGAAGGAGTAATCGTGTAATTGCCGTTGGGAACGGTCGCAAATGAATAGCTTCCGTTTCCGGTGGTCCCGCCGTTGGTGCTGTTGTCGGTAGTCACGGTCTGGACGAGTGTCCCGCCGGGGCTGGTATAGAGCTTGACCGTGATCACAGGCACATTATTCGAGCCGTTGCAGTTGTTGTTGTTGAGCGTGATCGTGCCGCTCACCTGCGAACCCGCGCTGTTCACGGCGATGGTATACGTGTTCGTCGCGTTCGAGGCCACGCTGTCGGTTACCTTGACGTTGGTCAGCGTCACCGTGCCCACAGTGGTGGGCGTCCCGCTGATGGTCAGCGTGTTGCCGCCGGTGTTGGTCGCGCTCAAGCCGTTGGTTAAACTGAGCGGAGTTCCGTTCGTCGGCACGGTTGTGCCGTTGATCGTCCAGCTAAACGGCGACACGCCGCCCGAGGCGGTTATCGTCCCGGTGTAGCTTTGGCTAACTGTTGCCGAGGGCAGCGTAACTGGATTTGGCGTGGGCAGACTCACCGGGGTCGGGTTGCTGACCACGATGGTGTAGGTGAACGGCCCCACGCTAACCCCGGTCGCGGTGTCGGTCACCTTCGCAGTGAAAGTAACCGTGGCAGCCGACCCCGGCGTTCCGCTGACGGTCAGTGTGCCGCCGCTGGGGCTTGCAGTAATGCTGTCTGAAGGCAGGCCAGTAACGAGCCAGGTATAGCTTCCGCTGCCTCCCGATGCGCCGACCGTGCCGGAGTAGGCTACGCCTGTGGTCCCGGTTCCCGGCAGTGAGACGGGGTTGGACGACGGCAGTGATAGCGCGCTATAGACCGTGATGCTCAACGGAGCAAACGCGGTATTGCTGGCCGAATCCGTCACGTTGGCGGTGAAGCTGGCGGTTCCGGTTTGGGTCGGCGTGCCCGTAATTACGCCGGCCGTTGACAGGCTCAAGCCATAGGCTGCAAGGTTGCTGCTTGTGGCCGTCCAGGAGTACCCGGTGCCCGTGCCGCCTGCGGCTGCCAGTGTTTGCGAATAGCTTGCCCCCAGGTTTGTTGCTGGCAAACTCGATGTGGTGACGGTCAGCCCGGCGTAAATCGTAACCGTCAGATTCGCTGTTGCTGTGTGGCTGCTTGAGTCGGTCACCTTGGCCGTGAAGCTGGCGCTTCCGTTGGTTGCCGGAGTGCCCGAAAGAACACCTGCGCCTGACAGGCTCAGATTAAGGGTTGCAAGCTGGCTGGCGCCCGCGGTCACCGTCCACGTGTAGCCCGTGCCCGATCCGCCTGCGGCTGCCAGGTTCTGTGAATAGAGAGTGCTCACGGTTCCAGACGGGAGGGTGCCCCCGGTGGTGATCGAGAGTGTTGGCTGGATGGTCAGAGAGAAGGTCGCGCTCGCCGTATTGCTGGCCGAGTCTGTCACCTTCACGGTAAAACTCGGAGTACTCGCCGACGAGGGTGTGCCGGTCAGCACGCCGCCGCTGGAAAGGCTCAGGTTGGCTGCCGCCAGGCTGGCCGCTCCTCCGGTAACCGTCCATGTATAGCCGGAGCCCGAGCCGCCTGTGGCCGCGAGGGTCTGGGAGTAGGCCGTTCCCGCGTAACCTGCTGGCAGCGTGGTCCCGGTGGTGATGCTCACTCCAGCCGAAATGGTCAGGCTAAAGGTCGCGCTTGCCGTATTCGAGGCCGAGTCCGTCACCTTCACGGTGAAGCTCGGGGAGCTGGTTGCCGCCGGCGTGCCGGTTAAGACGCCGCCGCTGGAGAGGCTCAGGTTGGCCGCTGCAAGGCTGGCTGCGCCGCCGGTCACTGTCCATGTGTAACCCGTGCCGGATCCGCCCGTAGCCGCCAGTGTTTGCGAGTACGCCGATCCAACATAGCCTGTGGCTAGCGTAGCCCCGGTGGTGATGCTCACTCCCGCTGAGATCGTCAGGGAGAGGGTTGCGCTTGCCGTGTTCGAGGCCGAGTCTGTCACCTTCACAGTGAAGCTCGGCGAACTGGTTGCCGCCGGCGTGCCAGTTAAGACACCACTGCTGGACAAGCTCAGGTTGGCTGCCGCAAGGCTGGCCGCTCCTCCGGTAACCGTCCACGTATAACCCGAGCCTGATCCGCCTCCTGCCGTCAGCGTCTGCGAGTAGGCAGAGCCAACGTAGCCTGCCGGCAAAGTCGCCGGGGAGGTAATCGTCAACCCCGCTGCAATCGTCAGGCTAAAGGTCGCGCTCGCCGTGTTGTTGGCCGAGTCCGTCACCTTGACAGTAAAACTCGGTGTGCTCGCCGCCGAGGGCGTGCCGGAAAGCACGCCGCCACTCGACAGGCTCAGATTGGCCGCCGCAAGGCTGGCAGCGCCCGCAGTTACTGTCCATGTATAGCCTGACCCCGTTCCGCCGGTGGCTGCCAGGGTCTGCGAATAAGCCACTCCAGAAAAGCCCGTTGGCAGCGTGGTCCCGGTGGTAATGCTCACCCCCGCCGCGATGGTCAAACTGAAGGTTGCGCTGGCCGTGTTGTTGGCCGAGTCTGTCACCTTGACTGTGAAGCTCGGCGAGCTCGTCGCTGCCGGTGTGCCGGATAGCACACCACTGCTGGAGAGGCTCAGGTTAGCTGCTGCAAGGCTGGCTGCTCCGCCGGTTACCGTCCAGGTGTAGCCGGAACCGGTGCCGCCGCTGGCAGCCAGAGTCTGCGAATAAGCTGATCCCGCGAAGCCCCCGGACAGAGTGGTTCCCGTGGTGATGCTGACGCCTGCCGCGATGGTCAAGTTGAAGGTTGCGCTGGCCGTGTTCGAGGCTGAGTCCGTCACCTTTACGGTGAAACTCGGTGAACTGGTCGCCGCGGGTGTGCCAGATAGCACGCCGCCGCTGGACAAGCTCAGGTTAGCCGCCGCAAGGCTGGCTGCTCCTCCTGTTACCGTCCATGTGTAGCCCGCGCCGGATCCGCCCGTAGCCGCCAGTGTTTGTGAGTAGGCTGCTCCCGCGTAACCCGTCGGCAGCGTGGTCCCGGTTGTGATGTTCAACGCCGGATAGCTCACCGTAATCGTATAGGCCTGGGTATTCGAGTCCCCGAAGGCATCGGCGGCCTTGATGGTGAAGGGGAAGGGGCCCACTGCCGTGGGTGTTCCCGTTAGTGCGCCCGTGCCGGCGTTCAGGCTCAGCCCCGTGGGCAGGGAGCCGCTGTTCAGGGTGTAGGTCAGCGCTCCCGCGCCGCCGCTGGCTGCCGCAGAGCCCGCATACGCGACCGTAGTGGTCGCGGTGGCCGGCATGGTACCAGTAAATGTGATTGCCTGAGCCGCATTGATGGTCAGGCCCAGCGCCGCGCTGGTCGCGCTCAGGGCCGTTGCCGTGCCGGAATCCGTTACCTTGAAGGTCAGATTGGTCGTCCCCACACAGGAGGCCGTGGGAGTGCCGGAGATAACGCCTGCCGCGTTCATCGTCAGGCAAGTTGGCAGTGTGCCGCTGGTAATGGTCCATGCATAGGGGGCGATGCCGCCCGAAGCCGCGAGCGCCTGCGAGTAGGCCGTTCCTATCGTGGCAGCTGCCAATGCGCCGGTTGTAACCGCGGGCGCTGCCGGTATGGTTAATGTCGCGGTTCCGGTCTTGGTTGTGTCGGCCACAGAAGTGGCCGTAACAGTGACCGTCAGCGCCGAACTGGAGGCCGCCGGTGCGGTATAGGTCGCCCCGCTGGTCGTCTGGTTCGACAGCGTGCCGCCGCCATTTACACTCCACGTCACTCCGCCGCTGTTCTTGTCGTTCGTTACCGCAGCGGTCAGCGTCACTGCGTCCGTCGCGTCCACCGTTGCCGCAGACGCCGTCACAGCCACGCTCACCGGGCTGGAACTGCCCCCGCAACCGGAAAGGTTAAGAACCGCAATCATTGTTACAACAAATAGACTGACAATCGCACTGATCCTGAGACCAGAAAGAACCAAACTCTTCCGGAACACGGGCGCCTCCCAAATTTCCAAGCCAATCCGGCCCTAAATGTAGGCCGTGGATTGTGGGAAAGTCAATACGACTTCCAAAGTATGAAGAGAACGTCACATTCGGCCTCCCATTTCGCTTCGATCCGCGTGCATTTTTTTCCCAAAAACGACAAGGGGCCGGGCTGTCGCGCCCTTTTCCACAATCCGGGCAGGATAAACCACCGGCCCGTTTCCAGCCCGTTTGCGCTACGCTTGAATCCACATGAGCGTCTGCACAATCTGCGATGGAGTCGGGCTGGTTCGGGTGGTCAACAGCGAAGGCAAATGGGTCTCCCGTGCCTGCGAGTGCCAGGAGATGGCGCGCGAAGAGCGCCGCTTGGCGGCCACGCACATTCCCGAGCGCTACCGCCATTACACCCTCGATGGCTACGAGACCGCCTTTCGCGGCGCTGACCCCTCGCTGGGCCGGGCGCACCTCACCGCGCGCAAGTTTGTCGAGGCCTACCCCGTCGATACCGCCGGCAAGGGCCTGCTCTTCGCCGGATCCATCGGCGTGGGCAAAACCCACCTGGCCGTTGGTGTACTACGCCGCCTCGTGCAGGAGCGCGGCGTCCGGGGCCTCTTCTGCGACTATCGCGAGCTTCTCAAGAACATCCAGAACAGCTACAACCCCAAGGTCAACACCACCGAGCTTGAACTGCTCAAGCCGGTCTTTGCCGCCGAGGTGCTGGTGATTGACGATCTGGGCGCGCAAAAGCCAAACGAGTGGGTCTGGGACACGGTTGCGCTCATCCTCAATACCCGCTACAACGACAAGCAGACCACCATCGTCACCACCAACTATGCCGATCTGCCCGCCGGAAGCGGCAGCCTGACTGAAGCGGAACGCGCCGCTCGCGACCAGACCCTCGGCGATCGCATCGGCGACCGTATGAGGTCACGACTGGCCGAGATGTGCGTCCGCATCGAAATGACCGGCGAAGACTTCCGCCAGACTGTCAAAAAAGCGCGCTTCGGGTGAAGGCCGCTGTCTGGGCGCTGTCTCGTTTCGATACAATTTGGGGCGCAAAGTCTGAAATAGGGAAGACTGCGGCTCCTACATCATCCGCGTGAAGCAATCAGAAACCGGGTACCGAGTGGTGGTTCAGTTTCCGAGTAGCCGACGACACACCCGGAACGCGGGCAAGCGACATCCTGAGTCCTTTGAATGCACGGAAATCCCGAGCACCTGCTGTCGATCTGGATAAAATAGCATGGGAGCTTCAAAGTGCTGAATGTTCGAATCAGTTCGCGCGTGTTCTCAAAGGGATTTGATATCAGCACTCCGATGGGGATCTTTTCTGCGAAACGGGTCGCTCTTTCCCCAACTGGGGAGATTCTTATTTCTAACCCTTCAGGTAACCAGATTGCTAGGCTGGAGCTAGAGTCTTTTCTTAGCAGCGTCTACAACATCATCATTACGGGCGGCGGATTCTATCAGTTCAATCGCGAAAACAAGTCAAGACGAAATTGGATCTGCAAGGGAGAGGGGAGGCTGCTCCGCGTTTCGGAACTCAGTAAGCGTAGGTTTTCCATTTCAGACGGTGATTTGGAGATTGCGGATTGTTCAAAAGCCCGGTTTACTAACAACTACACGATCAGGATCCTCGATGACACGGAATTGAAGGTAGTGGTTAGCATATTCGTTGCGCTGAGTGTATGTGAGCATGAGAAGACGGACAGTCCGGCCTAGCGCCTGAAAGACTTGGAGATGCTCGATCAGGCAGTCGGCTTTGCGGTCCAAAAAACGCGCGGGTTCCGTACAGCCTTGCGATCTCAGGAGGTTTGCCGGCACACAGGGAACCGACCCATTACCGGGCGACGCCTACTTCACGATGTCGGTTGCCCAGTTCACGGTTGCTTGCAGATCGTCCACCTGCGCAAACACCTTGTCGTTCGTCACCAGGATCGCGCCCGCCGCGATAGCGTGGGCCGCAATCTCCATATCCATATTCTCCAGAATCTTGCCAGATGCTTCCAACTTGACCCGGAGCTTTCCATACGCTCGTGCCTCATCCCGGCCCCACGGCAGCACTTTGATGGCGGCGAGAAACCACTCCATACGCTCGCGCAGCGCAGTCGCTTCGGGCCTCTTGGCAAGGCCGTAGTGAATCTCCGCCTCGGTAATCACCGATAGACAAGCCACCTCATCGTCCCCAAGATTGAGCATTCGAGTCCGGGCAGCCTGGGAGTGGCCTTTTGCAATGTAACTCACCATGTTTGTGTCGAGCATGTACAGCGATTTCATAGCTCGGGCCGCACCTGCGGAAGCCCCTGGGCGCGGTCTGCGGCAGTCAGAAACTCGTCCGGCACACCCGCCTCATCCAGAGCGGCAAAGATCTCAGCCAGGCTGCCTGGCGCCTGAGAGAGAATCAGATCTCCGTTTCTCGGGTCGCGGCGAATGTATACCTCGCTGCTGGTGAAGCGGTACTCCGCCGGAATACGCACGGCCTGGCTTCTTCCGCTCATAAAAACCTTTGCTGTTTCAAGGAGGGCCATGTCATCACCTCTGCTATACAGCATGATATATAGCAAGGTGGAAGTCAAGCCGCGCGATTGCTGATATCACGTCGAATGGATGGGTAGAGGCGATTCGACCCCGGCCGGAGAGATCAAGATTGCCGCTGTCTCGTTTCGATATAATATTCACGACGGAAAGTACGCCATGCGCAAGACTCTTGAAGCCATCGCTCTCGGAGCGTTGGGGTTACTGTTTTGGATCACCTACGCCGCCCTCTACGGTCCCGACCCTCTGCCGGACCGGATTCCCACCCACTTCGGCGCTGACGGACAGCCCAACGGTTGGGGTCCGCCCTCATCGCTTCTGCTGCTGCCCGTTATAGCTGGGGCGCTCTATCTGTTCATCGCGGCATTGGCTTTGTTGCCATCGCTTATTAATCTTCCGGTCGAGGTAACGGAGGAAAACCGTCCCCGCCTGGAGGCGCTCTCGCGGCAGATGATCGCATTCCTCAAGGTTTATCTGGCTTGCCTGTTTACATGGATTCAGTGGTTCATCATCCACGCGGCGCGGCAGGGAACCGCCAGCTTGTCACCCATGATCGTGCCGGTATTCCTCGTGGTAGTTTTCGGCACTACGGGCGCGCACATCATAGCCATGATTCGCGTGGCCCGCACCGGATCAACTTCGTAGGTGTGCTGCTGCCCTTGCTCTTGGAGTTCCGAGCCTTGGGGCCTCTTGCGTTGCTGGCGCCCTCAGCGGCTCAAAACACCCAAAGGGTCACCAGCAAAAGCAGGATGGCGGCGACGGTGACGGCCTGATAGGTCAGGTCGTCCGCTCTCCGGGGTTGCGAAGGACCTGCCTCGGACGCCGGCATGGTTGTGGATGCGGATTGCGGGGAAGAAAGCATCTTGGGCCTGCCTTTCAATGCCTTGCGGCTAGGGTTGCGTTAAGGAATGGCGTCGGTTCACTGCGTTTGATTCTTTAGACCCGGTACGCCCGTTGAAGTTGCTGCAAAATTTGTGAAGATTCGGCTCCGATTCCGACCACCGAGGGGCCGTGCTTGACGTGACTATCGGCCAGGGCCGAAAAAGCATTCCTACAGTGAATAAGAACGGGATATGCTGCGCTATTCCTTCGGTAACGGGTGTAAAATTTCGCAGGTGAGCACTGGTTCCAATCTCGGTCTTGTCCCCTCTGCCGAAACGCGGGAACGCAACTGGCTGCCCCTGGCTATCGCCGCCGCGGTCGTGCTCGTGGTGGCGGCCACCGCAGTGCTGATCCTGGAACACGGCAAGCCGTCGAACAGCGTTACGCCCATCTCCGCCGCGCCTGATCCCTACGCTGCCAGCCTGCCCATCACCGGCCTGGCCATGAGCGAGTCCAGCAACCTGGCCGGCGGCAAGATTACCTACCTCGACGGACACATCGTCAACACCGGTTCCCGCACCATTACCGGAGTCACGGTTCAGGTTCTTTTCCGCACCTTTGCCCATGAGGTGGCGCAGAACGAGACCCAGCCGCTCAAGTTCATCCGTACCAGGGATCCCTACGTCGATCTCGAGCCGGTCTCCGCCGCGCCGCTCAAGCCAGGCGATCAGCAGGATCTCCGCCTCATCTTCGACTCCGTCTCTCCCGACTGGGATGGGGCATGTCCTGAGGTCCGCATCGTCCACGTCGAAACCAGATAATCATTTCTGCCTTTATTTACTAAGTAGAAAATACCCGACCCTGCAAAAATTACACTCTGTTCCGCCGTTGCCAGGGCCGCCTGCAATCTTTTGCTGGTGCAGTTGCCAGCCCTAAGCGCAACAATTTGAATGGAATAGGCGATTCCGTCCGCCGAGCATCCGCTTTGGCACGGGCATTGCAATTAAACAGGCAAGCAGACACCATCGCTCAGCCCGCAGAACCTTCTGCGGAGAACATACCGGCGAGGATCGCCACACTATGAGAAGCAAATCGACACTTCGGCACCTGTTCCCTAGCCAGCTAGCGGCACTTCTGCTGGCATCTGCAATCATCCCCGCGTTCGCCCAACAGGCGCAGCCCACCGGGACTCCTCAGAGCGCGCCTCCTTCGACGGCCCAACAGCAATCCACAGTCTCGCCGTCTTACAAACCCGCCAAGGAGGGCTTCTGGGGACGCATCAATCCGATGGCCCGCAAAAAGTGGGTGAAGAGGCAGACCGATCCTATCAATGATCGGCTCGGTGAATTGGATGAAGTGAATGCCAAAAACGCCCGCGACATCCGCGATGTCGATGGCAGGGCGCAGGCAGGCATCCGTCGGGCGCAGTCCACCGCCGACGCCGCCAACCAGGCCGCTAGCGCCGCGGGTACACAGGCCCAGATGGCGGGCAACGTCGCCCAGGGCGCAGACATTCATGTCAATCAGCTGAACTCCACAGTCAACGGCCTCGATCAGTACCATCAAGTCACTGAGGCTGAAGTGGTATTCCATGGCGGCCAGCCGGTCTTGTCGGCTGCGGCCCGCAAGCAACTGGACGATCTGGCGGCCAGCGTAGTCGGCCACCAGGGCTACATACTCGAGGTAGAAGCGCACTCCCCCGCAGGAGGCAGCGTCGGCATTCAGAACTCCGAGCGTCTGGCAGCGGTGGTCAAGCGCTACCTCGTCACAGAACATCAGATTCCCGTCTACCGTTTGCACTCTGTAGCGCTGGGCAATGCCCAGATGGCCGCAGCCGGCGATGAAACCACCAAGCCGGTCAGGACCAGCACAGTGCATATCCGGTTGATGGAAAACAGTTTGGCGGCCCAGGGAGCCGCGCCCCCCGATGGCGCGGTTTCTTCGACAGGTGCGGAACGGCCGTAAGGCCGCTGCCCTCCCCCGAGGCTTCTTCTGCGCCAACGGCCCCCCCGCCGTAGGCCGCCAAAAATGCTCTCGAACACGAGAGAACCAAGGCAATCTGGCCCCCGTCACGCGACGGGGGCCGATTTTTGTTTACTGGGGCTATTAAGGATGAGTTTTGGGACCGAACAGGTTGTGGAATCCCATCTGCTTCTTAGTGCTCGTCCCTGCCGGGCCGCAGCATGAGGTTCTTGATAGCTTCGCGGGGATCCTTACCTTCGTTTAGGATCAAGGCCATCTGCTCGGTGATGGGCATTTCGATGTTGTGCAGGCGGGCGAGGCCGAGCGCGGCGCGGGTGGTTAGCACCCCTTCAGCCACTTTGCCGCCCAGGCTATTGAGAATTTCAGGGAGATTGCGGCCCTGGCCCAGTGCCTGGCCCACAGTCCGGTTGCGGCTCAATGAGCCGGTGCAGGTCAGCACCAGATCGCCCACGCCCGAGAGGCCAGCCAGCGTCTCGCGGCGGCCTCCGCAGGCCACGGCCAGGCGAGTGATCTCGGCGATTCCGCGGGTGATGAGGGCGGCGGCGGAGTTGTGGCCGAGGCCTACCCCGGCGGCGACTCCGGCGGCGATGGCGACTACGTTCTTCAGCGCTCCGCCGAGTTCCACGCCAATCACATCGGTGCTGGTGTAAAGGCGGAGCGTTTCCGATGAGAACTCCTGCTGGATACGGGCCGCGATTTCGGGGTCATCGAAGGCGACGGTGACGGCGGTGGGCTGGCACTGGGCTACTTCAAGCGCAAAGCTGGGGCCGCTGAAAGCGCCGATGGGGAGAGAGAGGCCGCCCACGGAACGGGGCGCGGCTTCGATTCCCGATGAGCTGACTTCAGGGGCTGAGTCTTCTGTAAACACTTCCAGATTTGTGTCGGGGTTTGTGCCTTGACCTGCGCATCCCTGGTCTGCCGGGCTAACTGCGGATTGCGGAGCGGTTTCGGCCAGGCTGGCAGCAATCACCTGGGTCATCCGCAGATAGGTGTGGTCTTCCACGCCTTTGGTGGCGCTAACCACGATCTGGCCGGGGTGCAGATAAGACCGCAGGCGGGCGAATGTCGGGCGCAGGAATTCCGACGGAACGACGGAGACGACGATATCCGCATCCTGGACGGCTTCTCCGCTGCCGGTGATCGCAATCTCCGGCGGGATGGGAAAGCCGGGCAGGAAAAGCGTGTTTTCGCCGGCGTCGAGGATCTCCTGGGCAAACTCGGGGCTATGCGCCCACAGGGTGATCTGGTGGCCGCCGCGGCGGTGCAGTGCAAGGGCAATGGCGGTTCCCCATGCGCCGGAACCAAGAACAACGATGCGGCTCATGCGTGTTCCGCCTTTCGTGAGGAGGCGCCGAAGCGGGATTCAGTGCCGTCGAGCAAGCGCCGGATGTTCTGGTGATGCTTGGCGATGATCAGCAGGGCGACGGCGAACTGGGCTGCGATAAAGACGGCCGGTCGAGGCCCGCGCACCAGAAGCCAGGCAAAGAAAGGGAAGCCTCCTGCTCCGAGGATGGATGCCACTGAAACATAACGACTGAGGAAGAGAACAAGAAGGAAGACGCTGATGGCGGCGAGAGCCGCCAGTGGGGCCGCGACAAGAAAGACGCCAAAGCCGGTGGCCACGCCTTTTCCGCCGCGAAAGCGAAGCCAGATGGGGAACATGTGGCCGAGTACCGCGACCAGGGCGGCGATGCCCTCGGCGCTGCGCACCGGGGCGGCGGGCATCAGCAAGCCGCCAAGCAGGGCGCCAAGCCAGACCGCGCAGCAGCCCTTCAGCACGTCCAGCAGAAAGGTGGCTGCTCCCAGCCCTTTGCCGCCCGAGCGCAGCACGTTGGTGGCGCCAATGTTGCCGCTGCCAAAGGTACGGATGTCCTGGTGGCGGAAGAAGCGGACCAGCAGGTACCCAATGGGGATAGACCCCAGCAGGTAAGCGGCGGCCGCGATGAGAAGGCTTGCAAGGAGCATAACCAGAGTGAGTTTAGCAGGTATGGCTGCTGCGCCCTCAGTCGGAGATCATCACCTCGCCGGGGACGATGGGACGGGTGCGGCCCAGCTTGCCGTGATAGGCCATGGAACCCATAAACAGCAGCATCGCCACATAGACCACGAGCTTGGCCTGGTCGCTCGATTGGGTGTGTGGAAGCGCCTTCCACAGAACCAGCAGAATGGTTTGAGCCGCAGTTGCTGCCCACACCGAGCCATAGAAGTAGCGGCGTTCCCTGCCTTCGCCAATGGTCGAGGGGCCTACGCGCGGCAGCTTCCCGGCGGCACCCAGCAGCAGGATGACCGCGCACAGAGGTAGATAGGCGTAGTAGTAAATCTCTTTCATATGCCACACGCCAGTGAACGCAGCAATAGTCAGACCCACCAGGTTGAGCGTGGCGAAGTTGATCACGGCGTTCCAGGCAAAGGTGTAACAAACACGGCGGTAGAGAGGATTGGGCCTGTCCTCGTCGAAGCGCAGGATATATGGGCAGGGTTCCGCTCCGGGCAGTTTGCCGCGCACCAGAGCGATGCCGGTGCCAATCAGCACGATTGCCAGCCACGTCATATTGCCCCAATGAAAACCGCGGGCAAAGAGCGAGAAGGTCATGGGACCAGGCGTGAGAAAAAACACCCATATCCAGATGGGCCAGTGGCAGAGCCGGTAGATTCGGGTATTCCGCTCGCGCATCTTCCGCGCTTGGGCAAAATCAACTTTTCCGCGATATTGCATTGGCAAGAGTGTCTCAGGGCGAAGGGGAGAGCGTCAATACGGGCGCGGCGCAGGAGGCTCTCTCAGCGCTGAAGGATCGCCTGACGGGCAGAGCGAACTTCGGCTGCCAAAACTTGCAGAACCTTGAGCGACAACAGCGGGTCCGATTGCATCAGCTCGGTGAAATCTTCGCGGGGAACAAACCCCAACTCCGCGCCGCTGCGAGCCGTCGCAGTCAGCGTGTAGGGCTCATTGCCAATCAGTCCGGGAAGGCCCAGCAGAGACCCGGAAGCAGCCTGGGCTGATAGGATGGCTTCGCCCTTCGCGGAGTCCATGGTCAGGGTGACCTCGCCCTTGTTCAGGATGTAAAGGCCGGCTGGCGCCTCTCCCTGACGGAAGAGAACGCGGTCAGCGCCACAAGAGAGTTCCGTAGCTTTTTGGCCTAGGGCCAGGATGAGTTGCGGGTCGGCCAGGAATGCGGACGAGTCGAGCTTCAATTGCAGCCTCCAGGGAGGAAAAACCAGGAAAAAGCGGAACAGTTCTGTTTCAAAGGGTTACATCGCTATCGTTGCACCAATCCAAGCGAGTTTGTGTGATGGAGATCACCTATCGATGGTTAAGGAAAGGAGGCAAACTGAACTTCGCGCTGGCCGGGAGGCTCCGCGTAGCGTGCTGTGGAACCCCGCCGCCTGACCAATCGTAGATCGGCCTGGCTTGCCTGAGCGTCCAAGCCAATACTAAAGCAGCCCCAACCGTAATCGTGCATTCCAAACAATTACCGCTTAGAATCTCTTCATGGATGAACCTATCGCCGTACTCTCAGCGCTGCTCTCCGACGTCATCCTGCCCAACCTCAAGTCTGTGCAGCAGAGCCAGGCTGAGCAGATTGCCGCCAATGACCGCCTCGAACACGCCATTGAGGAATTGCGCCTGAATATGGAATCGCAGTTCGCCCACCTCACAGCCCAGCTCACTGCCTGCAGGGCCGAGCTGGCCGCCACTCAGGCGGTGCTCAAAGCGGCGCAGGCCCTCGCCGGCGTGCGCGTGTTAGATCGGACGCCAATCATCCACTGATGAGCCTGCAATAATCTACGGTATGCGCACGGTGCTCACAGCCGGGAGGCTCTGGAACGGAACCGCCCTCCTCGATCATCCAATCGTCGTCATGGAAGACGGCCAGATCGTCTCCATAGCCTCCCGCGCCGCCGCAGAGCTTCCAGCCCACGCGCACATCCTCGACTATCCCGGCGCAACCCTCGCCCCCGCCTTTTTCGACATCCATATCCACGGCGCAGCCGGTCACGACGTCATGGAAGCCACCCCCCAAGCCATCGCCACAATCGGCCGCTTCCTGGCCCAGCGCGGCACCGGCAGCTATCTGGCCACCACCGTCACCGCTCCCTTCGATGCCACACTGCGCGCACTCTCCGGCCTCGCCAGGCTCATCGCGCAGCCGCCCGCCGAATCGCAGGCCCGCCCTATCGGTATCCATCTTGAGGGGCCGTTTCTTTCCCACGCCAAGCGCGGCGTTCACCCGCCTGAGCACCTGCTCGCACCAGATATTGTCCTTTTCGACCGGCTCTTTCAGGCTGCCGAGGGCCACATCCGCCTTATGACGCTGGCGCCCGAGCTGCCCGGAGCCGCCGAACTCACCTCCCACGCCACCGCCCGCGGCGTCCGCGTCTCGGTCGGTCACTCCAACGCTACCGCCGCCGAAACTCAGGCCGCCATCGCCGCCGGAGCCGTCAGCGCCACCCACACCTTCAACGCCATGCGCCCCCTCGACCACCGCGAATCCGGCATCCTCGGGGTCGTCCTCACCACCGATACCCTTTTTGCCGAACTCATCTGCGAAGGCATCCACGTCGCACCGGAGCTGGTCAGGCTATGGAGCCGCGCCAAAGGGCCGACCCGCGCCATTCTCGTCACAGATGCCATGAGCGCCACCGGAATGCCCGACGGCGAATATCAGCTTGGTGGTCTCGCGGTAGAGGTCGCAAACGGCCGCGCCACCGTCGGCGGAGTCCTCGCCGGCAGTCTGCTTACCCTCGACCGCGCCCTGGCCAACTTCATCCAGTTCACCGGCGCGCCCCTCGAGCAAGCCCTGCCTCTGCTCACCGCCAACCCCGCCGCCATGACCGGCCTCGGTCGGCAGACAGGCTCGCTGGCACAAGGCCAGCCCGCCAACCTCGTCGCCCTCGACCCCGCGGGAAAGCTGATCGCCTCAATCCACCAAGGCTACCCCATCGAATCGTAAGTCCATCGCTGTCGTTCGCTGACTTGCTAACTTGCTACCCCTGCACAGCGGGGCCAGCTTGCTGCATCTGGCCTAAGGCCGCTCGTTCCCTCCACATTCGGATTGTGGAATTTGTAATTCAATCAGAATATTGCTTCTTTTTAGATCCTCAGAAATTCTTGCTGGCAAACTCTTGCAGGCGATCAAGCCGATATGAGGCATCGCCGGTTTCAATGTCGAGCAATAGCTTCGAGGAGATCAACTGATTGCGAAAATCCAGGGCTGCGCTGGTATCGGCGTCGCCTACCAGCTTGAGATTCTTATCAAGCTCCTCGGTCTCTTGTTGCAGGGAATCGATGCGAGTTTTCTGTGCTGCAATGGTTAGCTGGACCTGGTCGCGCAGCACCTCCATGCCGCGCTCCACATCGCTCTCCTGCGCCTTTTTCCAGCTCGAGTAAGCATCGACCGAGTGGTCGAGATGCTTATCGATCACATGACTGCCAAGATTGTAAGTGACGCTGACTTCGCCGTATGGCTCAGGGCTGTTGGCTGCCGGGTTGAGCTGCTGGTGCGCGCCCACCGTAAGGGCCACATCCCAGTTGTTCTGGCGGGTAAGTCGGGCCAGAGAACTCTGTTCGTCATTGTCGCTGGATTGCTTCGCGGCAACCTGCAGCTTAAGCGGCTGCGTAGATAATTGCGGGACATAGAGCGCGGCGATCCTCGATTGAGTTTCGGCGCGATCCGAATCAAGCTTGATCCGGTTTGAGAGCAGAGACACAAGCATGGGGCGAGTCATGTTCTGAGCTTCGACCATTTGCGTTGTCTTGCCGATCAGCGCGTCGAGCGATTTTGAAGTTTCGTCAATCAGTAGCAGACGATGCGTGAGCGCGTCTTTCTCTACGGCGGGCAAAGCATATTGCAGAGTGAGCAGTACATCGGTGGATGCTTTGTAGAGTTCGCAATTCTTGCGTGCGGCATCCAGGGTGATGCCGGCCTTCTTCAGATTGGATAGGCTGAGTTGAGCACCGGCAACCAGTTGCATCGGCAGTCCCGAATCAGGCTGCGTAAAGCCGCCGAGAGCATTGGGCGAGCGAAGAAAATCGCTTTGCGCCTTGGCCTGTTCGGTGAGATACGCGCAATAAGCCTTCTGATCGGCCTCAATGTTTTGTGCCGCCGCAAGAGTTGAGATGAAAAGCAGCAGAACTGCAGAGAGAGTTGGATACCAGATTCGGTGAGACATGATTATGCTCCATGAAAACCAAAAACTGTGCGATGTCAGGCTAGAAAAACAGTGGTTTGCGGCCCATGAAAACTGTCTGCGATTTTGCGGATTCAGGGCGAGACAAGTCCATCAGGATGGTGAGGCCGCGTATCTGGTTTTTGAAGATGGGATGGTTGATGACTTGTTCGCCGAGAAAGATCTGCTTGACGGTGCCGACTTTGCGGCAAAAAGCCATATTGAGATAGCAGTCGTAGATTGGCGCGCCCACGGTTGCATTGGCCTGGTTGTCGTAGGGAACAAACGCAAAGTAGAGTCGCTTGTCTCCGCTGGCGTTCAGATAGTAAGGACTCTGCTTGGCAATGGTAATGGCATCGTGGAGGCGGTCGATTTGGCGATTGTCTTCCTGCAACTGCTTTTGTGCAACGCTCAGAGTTACATCCAGCTGAGCAATGTCCGAGTGGAGGTCGGCCTGTTTTTCCAGAACTTCAAGCGTCTTTGTTCCGACGGTTGTCTTATCCAGAACACTGTCGCTTAGCATCACATCCGCGATACGGCTGTCGGTGTAATCGGTATTCGCCTGGTTCAGCGCGGCCAGTTGCGTGGCGGCATCTCCTTTGGTGATAAGTCCCGCTGCAAGATCGCTCTTGATTTGCGCATCAATCTGATGTATCTGGATAAGCACTTTCTGCGTCTTGCGATTGTCGGCCTGTTTTTGCTTGTCGAGTGCGGCCAGTTCCGGCCCGGTGAGCTGATCGTGATTCTGCTTGCTGGTGATGGCCGTCTGCAACTCGCGACCGAGAGCAAGCAGGGAGGCACGGTATTTGTCCATTTCCGCAAGGGTGGTTTGCTGGCGGATTACGTCAACCTTGAGGTCCTCGATGGATTGCCTGCTGATGACCAGCTTCTGCATGAAGTCGAGGCTCTTTTCATCGGAAGCCGAGAGGATAAGCGGCGCTGCCCAACTGCTGTTGATGGCATAGAATCCCATCACAAATGCATAGGAGAGAATGCCGGCAAGCACGGCATAAAGCGTGACGATCGCAAAGACGCGGTAGAGAGTCAGCGTTACTTTGTAGGCAATCAATTGCAGAGGCTTGCGCGGCTTTTCCGGGTCGTGCGTTGCATCAAGGATTGTTGTGGCCAATGGGTACCTCCTCGGGTGCTTTGGCTCGTGTGCCCCAGTCGCCGGAATCGAATGTAAGAAGTGCGAGGGGCGTAATGAAGAGAGAACTGGCGAGTGACCATGCGATGTAAGCGCCAAAGGCCAGTGGGTGCTTGATGGTCTCTCTGACGCTGTACTTTTTGATGGCCCAGGTAAAAGCAGCGGCGATGCCGAGATACACGACCAACGGCTCAGGCCCAGCCCAGGCGAGTGGATTTGTAGAGAGCATGGTGATGACCATCAACAGCGCAATCACGGCGCCCAATGGCGTGAGAACCATCGTGAAGATGGTATTGGGATGCAGCTTGAATACATGCGTAGGCAAGCTGCGCAAAGTGTAAAACAAATCACGCAGGATACTGCTTCTCCAGCGCAGTTGCTGATTGAAGAGAACCGAGAGCTTGGTTGGGACGGCGGTCCAGCAGAGGGCGTCGTTGTTGATATAGGTCCCGTAGCCCCGCATCAGTGTTTGATGGGTAAGGAATCGATCTTCACCTTGATTGACCGGAATGCCAAACCAGTGGCGGGCGCGCAGAGTCGGTTCAATCTCAAGCAGCAGTTCTCGGCGAATGGCGAAAAGGCAGCCGCTGATGCAGCAGACGCTGCGTGTCATGTTCTCGGGAATCTTGTACAGCTCAAAGGCGGCGTAGTAAACGATGGTCTGAATCGCGGTGATGACATTGTCGTTGGGATTGCTGACGCCCACACGGCCACCAACCGATCCAATGCCAGGCTCTGCGAAGCAGGCGGTCAGTTCGCGAATTGCGTCGGGATGAAAGATGCAGTCGGAGTCAATCGAGATGATGATTTCCGCGGAGGAGCCTTGCAGGGCATTACAGACGGTGCGTGCCTTGCCGCAGTTGAAATCGTTGCGGCCCACGCGGATGGAGATGTTGGTAAAATCGCGCTGGGCCTTGAGCATCCACTCGTGGCTATCGTCCACGGAGCAGTCGTCCTGCGCAATCACTTCAAAGCGGTCGTTGGGGTAATTGCATTTACTGATGCTTTCGATGGAGTTATATACGGTGCGGCCTTCGTTATAGCAAGGCAAAAGGACGCTTACGGTAGGTTGCCAGGTATAGTCTTTGCGAATCTTGATGCTTGGGAAAGAGAGTCTGAGGATCAGCCCCATCAGATATTTGACGACCGAGATCACCAGGCAGAGAAACATGATCAGCCAAAGAAGAATGGGCGCCACAAATGTTCCTCCCCCAAGACAAACAGTCCTTGGGTTTCACTGCACCTGAGTCGAATCCATGGGTCACTCATCATCCAGAAGCGGGAATGACCTGATGTCGACGAAGTCCAGATAAGTTGATACAAGTTTATCTCATCCTCAAGCAAGCAGGGCAGGAGCGCATAAATTGTGCAATTGTCTGCCTTACGCCGAACAGTAGCCGCTATCCTGCCGCATCCGCCAGCCGCTTGGCCCGCCACAGCGCTCCCTCCAGAGACACCACCGGCTCACTTCCCACCGCCATCTCTGGCGCGGCGGCCTTCAACCCAGCAAAGAACGGTTCGCGCACCAGCCTCATCTTCTCCACCACCCCGCCCGTCCACGCCACAGGAATTTCGCCAGCAATCCCGTGTTTGGCGCGCAGTTTGGCGCGCACCAGCAGGACAAACTCCACCAGGTCGGTCGCCGCCTGTCGCAACACTCCCAGCGCAACCGCATCGCCAGCCTCGGCCAGATCATTCATGGCAGGCGCCAGCGCGGCAAAGTCCGGCCCCGGCGTGCTGTCGCCCAGGTTGATCAAGTCCTGCAGGCTCGGCGTGCCCCAAATCTCTCCCACGCGCCTCAGAATCTCCGTAGGCTCCTCGCGGTCATGCGCCTTCAGCGCCCGTCGCACGCTGTGCAGCCCGATCCAGTAGCCTGAGCCCTCGTCGCCCAGGCGCGAACTCCACCCACCCGCGCTCTCCCGGCTGCCATCCGGCGCGCGGCCAATCGTATTCGAGCCCGTCCCAGCGATTTGCAGGATGCCCGGCCCTCCGCGGAAGGCCGCGTCCAGCGCGATCACCTCATCGCCCACCACTTCAGAGCGCTCCGCGCCAAACTCCCGAAGAACGGCTGTAATCCACTCTGGCGTGCCGGGCATCGAGGCGCTGGCGACACCAACTGAAGCCGCACATACACTTGTTACCCCGGCTTGCGCATAGACATCCTTCAACAGAGCGCGTAAATTGGCCTCTGCCGCCTCCGCGCCCACGCGCAGCCGTTTGATAGAACCGTTTTCACCATGAGCCAAAACCTGCTCGCCGGCAAGGATCGAGGCACGGGTACGAGTCCCCCCGCCGTCAACTCCCAGAACGATCTTCACTCTCTTGCTCCTTGACTTTGCGCAAGTGCGTCTACTGCCTTTGAATCGGCACTGACGAACTTCCCGCAGGCTCAATCTCCGTTGCAATCACACAGTTGCGCCCATTGCTCTTGGCGCGGTAGAGTGCGGCGTCGGCGGCCTCGATCATCGCTTCACTGGTGGACGGGAAGCCGGAGGTTGCGCCAAAACTGGCAGTAACCCGGATATTTGTCCCCCCATACGTGGTGTGCGCTTTCTCCACGGCCTTGCGAAATTGTTCCGCGCGTCTGCGCCCGCTCACAAAGTTCGATCCTGGCAGAATCACCAGAAACTCCTCGCCGCCATAACGGCCCACCCAGTCGTAAGAGCGCACCAGGCTTTGCAGTGTTGAGCTGATTTCCATCAGGACCCGGTCCCCCGCCGGGTGGCCAAAGGTGTCGTTCACATCCTTGAAGTTGTCTAGATCTACCATGATCACGCTCAACGGCACATTCTCGCGGCCCGAGCGGTCCACCTCCTGCCGCAGGCGTTGCACGATCATGCGATGATTCCACAGGCCGGTCAGGCCGTCGTGTTCAGCAAACTCGCGCATCTCCTGCTTAGCGCGCCGCAGTTCGATGTTTTCCTGTTCCAGGCTCTTGATCCGCTGGCGAAGAAACTGGTCCCCATGACGCGCGTGAACCGTCAGGCGGCTGATTCGCCGGCGAGCCAGCGCCAACACCCCCAAAAGCAGCACGATGAGGCAGAGGGAAATCCAGATCCAATCGGAATTCCCTGGGGAGTTGCCGCCCTGAGCTCTGCAAGCGGGCGCAGCAAAGACGAGGATCGCCAGCCCCAGCATGGCAAAGCCGTGTCGCCAGATCTTTACGGTGCCTCTCAGCTTTGGTCTAACACGCTGCAAATTCATACCTTCAAGCCGGAATGAACTCACTATATACCGGCAACAGATCACCGATTGCGCGGGCTCCAAAAGCCAGCCTGATCGATTATTTGAAATCGTCGCAGGTTCGGCTCAGTCGCAAACCAGCGCTGATTCAGGAAAGGCACATCCAGGATCTTCTGCTTCAGCACCGTTATTATCGGCAGCGGGCGACCCAAAGAACAGCTCCACCTGCGTCAGAACCTCCGTCCCAGTGCGCGCGTGGTAGATGGCCGCCCGCAGCTTGGCTCCGCCCGGCACCCCGTGTGTAAACCAGGTGGCAAACTGCTTCATCTTGCCTGCTGTCTCGCCCATCCGCGCGTCTCGGGGCAGATCCTTTGACGCCTCGGCTTCGGCCAGTAGCATCTCAAAATAAGCCCGGATCATCCGGTAGCGATCTTCCACTGTCGGCCGCTCATACGCGCCTGTCGCGGTGTACTGCGCAATCTGCCTGAAAATCCACGGGTTGGCCGGAGCAGCCCGCCCAATCATCACTGCGTCGCAGCTTGTCTCGGCCACCATGGCCACCGCGGCTTCTGGAGTTGTAATGTCGCCGTTCCCGATTACTGGAATCTTCACCGCCTGCTTTACTTGGGCGATCCACGGCCATTGCGCCTGTCCGCTGTAGCCCTGTTCGCGGGTGCGGGCATGCAGCGCCACGGCGTTCAGCCCCTCGGCTTCTGCCATCCGCGCCAGTTCCACGCACACAATCTGTTTCTCGTTCCAGCCAGCGCGGAACTTGACAGTGAAGGGAATCGTCACCGCCTTGCGCACCGCGCGAAATATCTCGCCGATGCGCGGCAGATCGCGCAACAGGCCCGAGCCGCCGTTCGACCCGACCACACGCTTGGCAGGGCAGCCAAGGTTCAGGTCAACCAGGTCAAATCCGGTATCTTCCACAATCCGCGCCGCTTCAGCCAGCGTCTCAGCGTTCGCGCCAAAAAGTTGTGCGCCGATGGGGTGCTCGTCGTCATAAAAGGTCAGATAGCGTCGCCGCTTGGTCTCGCGCATTCGCGCCAGCCCATCAGCCGAAGTAAACTCCGTCATCAGCAGCCCGCAGCCCGACTGCGCATTAGTGACTATCGAGTCGATGGACAGCGGATCGCCGACCGCACTCTCGGTAAGGTCCTGTTGCGGCGAAGCCGCGGCTGCCCCACCGCAGGTGGTGAACAAGCTCGCGTGGCGAATGAACCGCCGAAAGACCGTATCCGTGACTCCGGCCATGGGCGCCAGCACAGTGGCAGGCGTCACCACCACCGACCCCAGGCGCACCTCTGCGGGCACCCGCGTTTCCGCAGGCATCGCGTGCTCCCTGGGGTTGTCCCAGTCCTTCTTCACGGTAAAACCCTTGCCAGCCATCTAAACCTCGTTCACAACAAGCCCCCGATCAGCCCGGCAACTCTGCCACTTCATATATATAGGGTTTGCCACGCGAATTCGGATCCCACCCTGCCGCCATCGCTTGCTGAATGTGAGCTTTCACTTTGGCAGGCAAGATGCTCTGCTGGACAGGATCGGTTCTCGTGTAGCCGCTCTTTTGCGTTCTTGACGCCGGATATTCCAGAAAAAGCTCTCGCCGCGCGCCCTCTGCAACTTTGACGTGGATCGCAACACCTGTCCACCCATCGGCAGTGGACCATTGCTGTTCACGGTGCAAATGCCATATCAGGGAGAATCCCTCGATGGTCAGTTCGGACTGAATGGAACGTTTTGCGCGTGGCATGACCGATCACATCCCTCGTTCAGAGCGTACAGTCAACATCTTGCACTGGTTACAACACAGCAAGGCCTCCGCCTAAGCGGAGGCCCAATCGTGCAAACCGATTGCTTTGGGCGACGGTTACTTGGCCGCCGCTGCCGCTGCCTGCGCCCCATCGGACTTGGCATACTTGCGGCGGAAGCGCTCAACGCGGCCCGCCGTGTCTACCAGGCGCTGCTTGCCGGTAAAGAACGGGTGGCAGTTCGAGCAAATTTCCACGTGAATGTCGCCCTTGTGGGTCGACCGGGTCTCAAAGTTGTTCCCGCAGGCGCACTTCACCTGCACTGCGGCGTAATTGGGATGAATCTTTTCCTTGGGCATCTTCGGGCAAACCTCTCCTGCAATCATTCTATTGTAGGGGGATTCGGCCGGTTTAGCAATTTTCCGCTTCTCGATTCGCCAGCGGGAATGCGGCGGATTTGTATACAGGCATTCATTCTTTCCAAATGCAGCTATCCATGCCACGAACCGGTAAAATTATCGTTGTATGATTCCAGCCGACCCAAACCCAATCCTTGTTGAAACCGCTCCCGACACCATTCTCGACGGAGGCCGCTTTGTCCGTGCCTGCCTGCGCCGCCCCGTGGACCGCACGCCCGTATGGTTTCTGCGCCAGGCCGGCCGCTATATGCAGGAGTACCGTGACGTCCGCAAGCACCACACCCTGGTGGAAATCTGCAAGCAGCCGGAGCTCGCCGCCGAGGTCACCATCACCGCCGCTGAAAAGCTGGGCGTGGACGCGGCCATCATCTTTGCCGATCTGCTGCTGCCTCTGGAACCCATGGGCCTGCCCTTCGAGTTCCTGGCCGGCGAGGGCCCTCATGTCCATCATCCCGTCCGTACCGCCGAGGATGTGCGCGCCCTGCGCACCGACCGCGCCGCCGACCTGGCTTATGTGGCCCGCGCCATTGAGAAAGTCGCCGCCCACTTCCGCGATCGGCTGGGCATCATTGGCTTTTGCGGGGCGCCGTTCACGCTGGCCAGTTACATGATCGAGGGCGGCGGTTCCCGGAACTACATCTACACCAAGCAGATGATGTACCGCGACACCACTGCGTGGCGCAGTCTTTTGGACAAGATCGTGGTGGTGCTGACGGAGTATTGCCGCATGCAGGTGCAGGCAGGCGCGGATGTCATCCAAATCTTCGATAGCTGGGTGGGTTCGCTGGGCTTTGCGGACTACAAGGAATATGCCTTTGAAGTATCGAAACGCCTGGTTCGCGCGGTGCAGCAGATGGGCGTGCCGGTCATTTACTTTGGCGTGGAAACCGCGGGCCTGCTGGGCGAGATGGCCGCAACCGGCGCGGACGTGATCGGACTCGATTGGCGGCAGCCCCTCGATGAGGGCTGGCGCGCGGTCGGCCACGGCCACGCGGTGCAGGGCAATCTCGACCCCATCACGCTCTTCGCGCCCGTTGAGGTTTTGGAACTGCGGGTCAAGGAGATTCTGCGCGCCGCCAACGGCCGCCCCGGCCACATCTTCAACCTCGGTCACGGCATTGTCCCCAACACGCCGGTTGAAAACGTGCAGGCCGTCGTTCGCATGGTCAAGGAGTTCCGCTTGGAGACCGCAAATGGCTAAACAAGCCGTTCTTCTGCTGGCCCACGGCACCCCGGAGACCGTCGAGCAGATTCCCGAGTACCTGCTCAACGTAACCGGCGGTAGGCCACTGCCACAAGCTGTGATCGAAGAGATTCAGCACCGCTACAGCCTGATTGGTCACAGCCCGCTCACGGAAATCACCCTCGAACAAGGGCGCCTGGTCGAGGCTGAGCTGGCAACCGACGGTCAGCCCGTGCGGGTCTACGTCGCCATGCGCAACTGGCGTCCAACCATCCCCGACGTTGTCCGCCAGATGCGCGTCGATGGCACCGAAGAGGCTGCGGTCATCTGCATGGCGCCGCAGAACTCCCGCACCAGCGTGGGCCTTTACCGCCGTGCCGTCGAAGCGGAATCTGCTGGGCTGAGCATCGACTTCACCGAGGCCTGGGCGCAGCATCCGCTCCTCATTGAAGCCTTTGCCGACCGCCTCCGTCCAGCCCACATCAAGCTCAGCACGGAGGCAGGCTACGCCGTGCCGGTACTCTTCACGGCCCACAGTGTTCCCTGCCGCACCATCCAAACCCTCAGCGCCGAGACTCCCGCCGGCTCCCCCGCACCCGACCCATATGCCGAGGAGGCCAAGCGCACTGCTGCTCTGGTGGCCGAGCGCGTCCCTGAGATTCACAGGTGGACCTTTGCCTTCCAGAGCCAAGGCGCCAGTGGCGGGCCATGGATCGGTCCCACTGTCGAGCAGACGCTCGATGCTCTTGCCGCCGAGGGCGTCCATACGCTCCTGCTCCAACCCATCGGCTTTCTCTGCGACCATGTCGAGATTCTCTACGACGTGGATATTCTCTTCCGCGGCTACGCAGCCAAGCTCGGCATCCGCCTGGAGCGGCCCGAATCGTTAAACGCCTCCCCCCCCCTGGCCAAGGCGGTTGCGGATCTGGCGCGGGGGGGGCTGGCGCGGTTGCAACCCGGCGTTGCGGCAAACTGACTGCGGAGTGAACCCGCGCTGCCATAGCTGCGCAAAACAGCCCAACTCTCGCTTGAAGCCGCCGGTTACTTTTATCCGTGCATTTCGCTGCGTATTCTCTTTGTTAAAACGAATTGGTCCGATAGAATGATCTGTTGAATCGGGATACGCATTACTCGCGGGCAATTCTCCTGAGGTCAAGAGGGTTGTTTCTCAGATCGGGCCTCAACCATCGCGATTGGCTACTTGCGCATTTGCTGTAGGAAATCGCAGAATGGTGAGTTGCGCCGCTTGAAAATTTCATCGTCAGCCTTGAAGGAAGAATCGACATGGAATGTACGAAATGCGGGAGCGAAATGCGCCGCCTGATGCGGGAAAGCTTCCTGCAAAGAAAAGTCTATCCGCTGTTCGGCTACTATCCATGGGAATGTCCCATCTGTAGAAAGCCCGTGCTCTTCAAGAAGCGGCATCTGCGCAAAAGACGGTCCAGGCAGTCTGCAATGCGCCCTGCCGATTCCAACTACACAAAACCAGCAGGTCAGCACGCCCCGGCTGCGCTGCCCGTGGCAAAGGTACGCTGACTCTGGTTAATATCTGATCCAGTTCTACGCAGGTCTATGCAAATGCGGCCCCGACAGGGCCTCTGCATCCTGCGAGCTAAACCGGCCAGCGATAGTGGCCAGCCGAGCGGTGGGTGAAGAACTCCTCCAATGGGCTTTCTTCGGCTCCCCGGCCGATGTTATGCACCACCCGTCTGTGCTCGCCGGCGCTCACCACAATTCCCACATGCGGCAGCCGGGCGTCCAGCAGCCAGGTCACAATATCGCCCACCTCCAGCGGCTTGGGAAAGCCGTCTCCCGCCACCGGCCCTGAAGCCGCCCACAGCCGCGCTCCAGCCCGCGTCCAATAAGCCTCGAGGTTCAGCACCCGCCGATGGTCGATATTTGCATCGGGCCTCTTCGATCCCCATGCCTTGCGGGCCGGGTAAGCGTCGAAGTGCTTCACCATGTCTTCATGCACCAGCTTTTGCAAGTCCAGTCCCAACCCATCCCGCGCCGCGCGAATCACCACATCCGCGCACACGCCGGTCGACCTCGGCACATCTCCGCCCGGATAGCTCAGGTGGGACCACGTGGGGTCGTAACCCAGCGTCACACCCAACTGCGCCCGCGCCGCATCCGCCAGACGCTGGCCGCTGGTCTGGGCCGCGACTCCGGAGCCAGCCCAGAGCTTGCTTAGTGGGGCAGCCCCGATCCACACCGCAGTCAAACCGCCAAGAAAGCTTCGCCGTTCCATGGTTCACGCCTTCGCGCGGGTTCTCGCCCTCGCCTTGCTTATTTGACCTTGTAGACCGTGCTGCCGTGAGCCGGCAAGGTCACGCTCACTTCTTTGGTTTCCTTGCCCGTGCTGTCGGTGAAGAGATCCTCGGTCAGATGCTTCCCGCCATCCAGGCCAAGCTGCTTCCAGGTCGCGCGCAGCGTCACCGGCTTGTCGTCGAGGTTGAAAAAAGCAAAGAACTCCGTGTAATTCCGTGCGCCCGGTGCGTCGATCGTCGCTCTCCATATCCGTGCGTGCTCAAAGCCGGCGGGCAGGCTCGGTGCGTCGATCGGATGGCTGAGAGTGACATTCTGATTCATAAAAAGAATTTCCTGGTTCGTGATCAGCGAACGCGTGAAATCGTCTAGCTTGGTTAGGTTAGCTCCCAAAATCAGCGGGCACCGCGCAACCGCCCACAGCGTGAACTCGGTCCGCTGCTCGTCGTGAGTCAGCCGCGATTGGCGTGGCTCGCCCCATCCCGGATGCGGCGTGAGAGAACTCCACGGCAGCATATCTTCATCGGGCCAGTTGCCCGGCTTCACATAAGGTACCCACTTGGCCAGCCGGTCGAATGCGTCGCCCACTCCGAATGGAAACTCGCCGTCTGTGGGCTTGTACGGGAAGGTCCATCCGTCCCAGTGATCGTCTGCAATGCGCCACATCTGCGCGTACTGGCCCATCTCGACCGCATGTTCCAGCTTGGCCGGTCCGGGCGAAAGGCTCAGCACAATCGGCCGGCCCGTCTTCTTGATCGCCGCCGCAATCTGCTTGATCTCCGTCGGCCGGTAGGGATGGTCGCTGATGCAATCTACTTTGATGAAGTCCAATCCCCATCCTGCGTACAGCCTCATCATGGAGTCGTAATAGGCCTGTCCGGCGGCATTGTCAGCCACGCCCCAGTTGCCGTCATCCCACGGGCAGGGAGCGGCGGTGTCAGCCGCGTCAACGGCATGAAAGCTCGACCCCGCGATGGGCAGGTTCTCCTTCACCACCTGCCGCGGAATCCCCCGCACAATGTGAATCCCGAACTTCAGCCCTTGCGCATGAACCCAGTCGGCCAGCGGCTTGAACCCCGCCCCCCCTGCCGCAGACGGAAACCGGCTCGGCGCAGGAACCAGAATCCCGTTCCCGTCCCACAGGTACTTTTTCTGCTCCAGGTTGCCGCCGAAGGGATTCTCCATATACCACCCCTCGTCGATCACTGCATACTGCCAGCCAAACTCCCGCACACCCTTCAGCACCATGGCGTTGGCCCGGAAATCGGTCTCATCGATAGTCAGCCCGTAGGCATCCCAGCTGTTCCACCCCATCGGCGGCGTGGGAGCCGGATCCTGTGCGTGGCTTGAAATGGCGGCGAAAGCAAGAACGGCAACAACTGCGGACAGGAAAACACTGCGGAAGGTCATGCGAAAACGTATACCACACCGGGCGGCGTCTCGACACGCCAACCGCCAGCAGCTTACTGGTGTAGTTCTCGTATGGCTGAGTTTGCGGAACAGATTCGATGGATTGTTCGTATCTTCCCTTGGTAACAGCTAGAGGACTATTCCGTCCTACAGGTGTTGATGGATGCCCGGCATCCGCAACCGAACTGAGCGCGCAGGCAGTCTCCTAATTGGACGCGTGGGCGTTCTAGTTACATAAAGGAGAGATATGTGGGCGCAAAGGGAAAAATGACCTCAATTGGCCAGCCGGTGCCGGAGTTGCCGGTCGCGGATGTCGAACGCGCACAACAGCACTACAGAGATGCACTCGGGTTCGAGATCGGATGGCTTTACCCAGGCAATGAAATTGGGGCTGTGTCACGCGGTCATGTGGCAATCTTCTTTCGGAAGCGGGAGCCGCCGTTCGAGCCTGCCATTCACTGGGTGTTTGCCGAAGATATCGATGCGTCGTACCTGGAACTGAAGTCGTTCGGTGCAAACATCGTGGATCCTCTGGAAAAAAAGCCTTGGGGATTACGGCAATTCACGGTGGAGGATCTGGACGGGAACCTCTTCTATTTCCACCATGACTAACCAGATGCGCATCATAAGCGGCTGGAGTCGGCAAGAAGTCCGGCTCAAATTAGGACCACTGAGCGCGCAAGCTTCATTTGGAGCAGCGGGGCAGCCGGAGTAGACTACCGCAGATTGCCGAAATCTTAATTTCGATCACCTGAAACCGCAACAAGAAAGGGAACCGACTCTGATGAAGACATTTGTTCGTGTCTTAATGTGTCTTTCGCTGGTTGTAACCGCTGCTGGAGCGCAGGAGAAGAAGGCTGCTGGCGTCCCGCCCCTGATCGATCGTGAGCTGATCTTCGGCAATCCCGAGATTGCGGGAGCCCAGCTTTCCCCGAATGGACAATATATTGCATTTCTCAAGCCATGGAAGGATACCCGCAATGTCTATGTGAAGGCGGTCAACGAGCCGTTCAGCGCGGCGCGGCTGCTGACGACAGAGAGCAAGCGGCCCATTGCCGGATACTTCTGGACGCGGGACAGCAAGTACATTCTTTACGTCAAGGACAACGATGGAGACGAGAACTACAACGTCTTTGCGGTCGATCCGTCAGCCAAACCGGCAGCGGACGCAGATGCCCCACCTTCCCGTGATCTGACTGGGCTCAAAGGCGTGCGCGTGATTCTGTACGAATTGCCAAAGAGCGATCCTGACATCGTGTACATCGGGCTCAATGACCGGGACAAAGCCTGGCATGACCTCTACAAGCTGAAGACATCGACCGGCGAAAAGACACTGCTGCGCAAGAACACGGACCGTATTGTCGGTTGGGAGTTTGATCTGAAGGGCCAGTTGCGCCTGGCCGAGCGCAATGCGGATAACGGCGACACCGAAATTCTGCGCGTCGATGCCGACAAACTTACGAAAATCTATTCCTGCTCGGTCTTTGAGACGTGCGGTCCGCGTCACTTTCTCCCCGATGGCAGCCGGGTTTATATCGAGACCAACAAGGACATTGATCTGATTCAACTGGCGCTGCTGGACCCGGCGACCGGCAAGACGGAGACGGTGGAATCGGACCCGCTGGGCAACGTGGACTTCGGCGGAGCGCTGTTCTCCGAGGCAACCGATGAGCTGGTGGAGACCTGGTACATCCACGACCGCGCCAAAACCTACTACAAAGACAAGGCCTTTGGCGCAGATGTTCACTGGCTTGAGCATAAGTTTCCCAGCGACGAAATTATGGTGGGTTCACGGACGCGAGACGAAAGATACTGGTTGTTTACGGCGCACAGCGACACTGAGCCAGGCCAGACGTTTCTCTTTGACCGCAAGACTCGTGTCGTTACACCGCAGTACACAATCTGGGAGAAACTTCCGCGTCAGGACCTGGCGGAAATGAAGTCCGTTACCTACAAGTCCTCCGACGGATTGGAGATTCCCGCCTATCTGATCCTTCCCAAAGGTGTTCCGGCCAAGAACCTGCCGACACTGGTCATTCCTCACGGCGGCCCGTGGGCACGCGATACATGGGGCTACAATTCGCTGGCGCAGTTCTTTGCCAATCGCGGCTACGCTGTGCTGATGCCCAACTTTCGCGGCTCGACAGGCTACGGAAGGAAGTTTCTGGATGCTGGCAACCTGGAGTGGGGCCGCAAGATGCAGGACGACGTGACTTGGGGTGTGAAGTATCTCGTTGCCGAGGGGATCGCCGATCCGAAACGGGTGGGGATCCTCGGCGGATCCTATGGCGGCTATGCAACGCTGGCCGGGGTGGCCTTTACACCCGACCTGTATGCCGCAGCAGTGGACATCGTCGGGCCTTCGAACCTGATTACGCTGATGGAGTCGATTCCTCCTTACTGGGAAGCGGCCCGTAAGACGTTTGCCGTGCGCATGGGCGATGTGAGCACGCCGGAAGGCAAGGCACTGTTGAAAGAACGCTCGCCGCTGAACTTTGTGGACAAGATCAAGACGCCACTGCTTGTTGCGCAGGGCGCCAACGACCCGCGCGTCAACCGGCGCGAGGCCGAGCAGATTGTCATCGCGCTACGCGATCGCGGCTTTCCGGTCGAGTACATATTAGCCCCGGATGAAGGCCACGGCTTTGCCCGTCCCGTGAACAATCTGGCGTTGTACATGGAGTCTGAGAAGTTTCTGGCAGCGCACCTGGGCGGAAGATTCCAGGAGGGCGGGTCGGCGGAGTCCGTGGCGCGACTGAAGGAGATCGCGGTTGATCCCAAGACTGTGGTGCTGGCCAAGAAGGTCGATGCCGACGCCGTCGGCTTGCCGAAACCGGCTGCCGAATTGAAACCGGGCACGTTCAATTATCAGGTCAAAATCGAGGCGGGCGGCCAAACCATGAACCTCAAGCTCTCGACCACGATCAAGGACGATGGAGCCTCCTGGACGGCCATCAATTCGATGGAGACTCCAGGAGGGACGGCAACCGACACTTCGACCATCGAGAAGACCTCTTTGATTCTGCGCAAGCGGAGCGTGACGCAGGGTCCATTCCAGATGGACCTGGATTTCAGTGGCGACAAGGCGGCCGGCAAGATGAGCATGAACGGTCAGGATCATCCGATTGCCGTCGACCTTGGAGGGCCACTTTTTGCTGACGGCCCTGGCGAGAATGAGGTGATCGCAAGTCTGCCCTTGGCGTCAGGCTACACCACGACCTTCCGCAACTTCGACATCCAGGCTCAGAAAGTAAAGCTACAGCAACTGAGCGTCTCCGGCGTCGAGTCCGTCACAGTTCCTGCGGGCAAATTCGACGCGTATCGAGTTGACATTACCTCGGCCGATGGAGGCGCAGACAAGAAGACAGCCTGGGTGGACAAAGACACACATAAGGTGGTGAAAGTCTCCGCAGTGGTTGCCGCAATGGGCGGAGCCGTTGTGACCCAAGAGCTGACCGAGTAGCTCCTGCTTTGTCCAAAATCCCGAACCAACACAGCCGGCCCGCTTTTCGATGTGAGGAACGGGCCGGTTTTATTGGTTGTTGCATTGCGGACTCGGACTCATCGAGATCGGCAACAGTGCTCCGGTTCTGAGGCGCTTCACGCCGCCTTGGTAGCCACAAAAATGATTCGATTGCCGTCGGGGTCCAGAATCGTCAGCATGGACTTATGCTTCTCAACTGCAATGTGCAGTGCCTTGAGTTGCGCCGCCGTGCGGCGAAGATCGGAGACGCCAAAAAACATCTGGAATGCCGAGCCCGGTCCGTGCTGGACGATCTCGACTCGCAAGCCCGATTCGCCGGGGAGCGCAAGCCAGGTCTGCTCCTGCTCCAGGGATGGGGCAAGAGAGGCTACCGGCGCAAAGCCCAGCTTCTCCACATAGAAGGTCCGCGCCGCCGCTGGATCCTGCATCTCAATCCCCATCGCCACCATCTGCTCTGAGACGCGATTCGCGCCGAGGTGCAGTCCTTTATCGTTGGTGTGTTTTGAGCCGGGCATGTACTGCGTATATTCAATGTTCTGTTTCTCTGGCCCCTCCATCGTAAACAGCAGATTGCCTGCCCCGGCCTTCCGCACGGGAAGGGGGGTAAGCCCGCGCGCAAGGTAGGTGCGATTAAGAGCCTCGATCTCCGCCGACTCAAAGCAAACATGCATAAAGCCGATGGCGTCCGTAGGCTTCATCTGCGGATAGAGTTCGATGAACTGGCGGTCGTTCACCTTGATAAACGATTGCGTCGGCTTTCCATCCCGGCTCATCGAGAATGCCTCTTCAAAGCCGAGCTTTTCATAAAAAGCGCGCGACTTGTCCAGATCGGCCACACGAATAGCGGCATGGGCAATGCCCGCAAGTACCGGTGCTTGAGCGGGCGCTGGCGCGTCAACCTGCGCCTGAGCTGCGCATAAGGGAAGGGAAATAAAGGCGAGCGCCGAAGACAAGGCTAAAAAAACACTTCCAGCAAATTTCAGAAAACTGGGCACAAGCATCACTCCTGTCGGCAAGGGGAGCTACCACACGTGGCAACATTCCTGCCAAACCCCATCCGGGGGGCGCGTTTCAGCACCGAAAAAGTGTACCATGCGAATGGATCAGGTAGGTATGATGGGTGCGATGTTGAGCCCAATCGCGGAAGGAGTTCGAGCATCATGGTGAAGAGAACCTGGATGGCTATCACGGTGGCTGCGTTATTGTTGCAGGGCGCGGCGAGTGCCCAGCAGCCTTGGCAGCAGTTACAGAACCCAACCGTGGCCCAGGTCGCCGCGCAATGGAAGTCGCCTCCGCCCGAATATGGACCAGAGCCCTATTACGGATTGAATGGCCCCGTCAGCATCCCCCAGGTCGAGCGTGATCTGGACACACTGCACAGCCTCGGCTTTCAGGCAGTCACCGTGCAGGCTGGCTATAACATGCCCTTCGCCTACCTCTCGCCCGAGTACTTTGCCTTCTTTCGCAACTTTGTGGCGGAAGCAAAGAAGCGCAACATGCGCGTGTGGATCGTGGACGACGCCGGTTATCCCAGCGGCTTTGCCGGCGGCAAGTTCACCTCAGAGAAGCCTGAATTGCGAATGCAGGCGCTTGAAGTGGCGCAGAAGATTCACATAGCAGGCGGCACAACCCTCCATCAAGCGCTGCCGCCCAGCACGGTGAGCGCCGCTGCTGTGAACCAGGACGGAGCGGCGATTCCACTCCCGTTATTCAGCAATATGCTGGACTGGACTGCCCCCAAGGGAACCTGGACCGTGTTGATCGTGGATCACGAGTTCCGTACTTCGCCCACCCGCTCTGACACCAATACCCAGCGCGTGAAAGATACATCGCAGTCGCTCGAAGACTATCTCGACCCCGCCGCAACTGAACAATACCTGCGCTTCACGCACGAGCAATACAAGCAAAATGTCGGCGACGAATTCGGCAAGACCATCATGGGTTTTCGCGGCGACGAGCCCGACTACTCCATCAGCGGCTTGCCTTGGACCCCGAAGTTTTTCGAGCGCTTCACCGAGGTCAAAGGCTACGACGTGCAGCCCTATGTTGCACTGTTCGCACAGACGCCATCGCGCCGCGACCCCGGCGTTCCCATCCACCTCACGCCGGAACAGATTCGCATTGAGGGCGACTATTACGATGTCTTCTCGCAAATGTTTGCCGCAGGGTTCTTCAAGCCGCAGGGAGACTGGTGCGCGGCCAACCATCTGGAATATCAGGTGCACCTGAACCACGAAGAACTTGAGATGGAACTGACGCGCAGTGAAGGCTCATTCTTTCGCGACATGCGCGCGGTCGAAGTGCCTGGCATCGACGCCATCTGGCATCAGATTTGGAAAGACACGATCTCGGATTACCCGCGCCTGGCCAGCTCGGCCGCGCATGTCTACGGCAAACCGCGCGCATTCACTGAGAGCTTTGCTGCGTATCGCCCCGCTCCTGATGTCGAGATGGCTCGCTACATCCTCAATGAGCAGTTTGTGCGCGGCGTCAACCAGGTTGAGACCATGTACTTTCCCGCTACTTCGGCCGGGCCTAAGCCGCCGCCCTCCTATATGGGTCAGCAGGGCTTTCCGGAGTTACTCAGTTATGTACGCCGCATGAGTTACATCATGGCCATGGGAAGACCCGATGCAACGGTCGCGCTGTATCTGCCGTCGAGCTCCATGTGGCTGGGCAACGACGCATCGGATACGGCGTTCGTCTCCACCGAGCGGCTGTTGAGCGAGCGCCAGATCGACTTCGATATTGTGGACGAAGACGCATTGGCGCACGATCTGAAGGCGCTCAAGGGCAGCTTTGAAACTCTGAGTGGCAACCGCTATCGCACTGTCTTCTTGTCCGCGCCCCTGGTTATTTCAACCGACGCGCTGGTGCGGCTCAAAGCATTCGCGCAAGGCGGCGGAAAAGTTGACTTTCTTGGCGGCGCGCCTAAGTGGATCGCGGGCCGTACCATCCGCGACGCAACCCCGGCCACCGCAGCGGACTTCTCATGGGCGACTGTCGTGGACGCGCAGTTGGCGCACACACCGACGCCGCCAGCTCAGCCGCCCACGGAACCGCCCGCGCCGCAAGCCGTCCCCAGCGAGGTGCTCACGGCGGTCGATGCCGCGGTCATCGCGCCGGTGGTCCGTCTGGACAGCGCGGACACAGCTCTGCGCGTGATGAAGCGAAGATGGAAGAACGCCGATGTATATCTGTTTTTCAATGAGGGCGCACAGGCGAGCGAACATATTGTAACCCTGATGAGCAAGGGACACATCGCGGAAGCATGGGACCCACAAACCGGCACTGTCGTTCCCATGCAATCCGCGCACACGGGCGGAAATCTCGCCGTGCCGTTGAAGCTTGCGCCGTACGAAACGCGCGTCATTGTTGTTCGATGATTAGCCGTTTCGAACTTAGTGCTGAGGGCCCTGCCAGGCGGCAAGACCCTCAGCGACTGTTACAGCATCTTGTTATCGACAGTGCCCAGAGTTGTATCGGCGGCAGCCCGGCTCCAGCCAATGCGCAAATCCTTCACATCGTGCAAAGCGAATGCCCCATCCACGTTTGGCGGCGCCGTGATGCCAAAAAAATCCGCGCGTTCCACACTTGTCAGATAGAATGCGGGGCGCGCATCGGGAGTTGTGTTGGCAATCTCCACGTGGCTCATCTCCACATTGCGCACATGCCGCAGAAAAAATCCTGAAGCGGGCATGGCTCCGAACATCCCCGGCTCAGGATATTTGCTTTCCAGCTCCGGCGGCTGAATTTTTGCATCCTCGGCCGTTGCTCCGCCCACCGTCTCGATATAGATATTCGAGAGCTTCACATCTTCAATGGAAGCATCTGGAATTCCGCTGAGAATGGAGCTGACTTTCTGCGGAGCGTTGTAACATGCAAGATTGCTGATGAGTATCCGCTTGAGAGTCCCCACCTTGGTTGTTTCCTTCGGGCCGCGCAAGCGTGCTCCAAGCCGCATGAAGATCGGGCCTGAGACCAGGTCACGCAACGTCGTATTTGTGATGGTGACATCCTCAATCAGCGCCCCATCCACAGATTCCAGCGCATAACCCTGGCACCCTTCAAACACGCAGTTGGAGATGGTTATATTGATGAAGCCGCCATTCGATTCCGTGCCGCATTTGATGCGGCCGGTGCGTGGCACGCGGAAGTCGGATGCAAACTTCTTGAATGTTCCGTCGAGCACTGAGCCTAACTCGTAGTATCCAGTGACCCAGCAGTTGGTGATGTTCAGGTTCCTTGTAGGCCGTGCATAACCCAGGGCATAACTCGACTTGGGGCAGATGCCATCGTCCCATGGTGAATTGACCGTACAGTTCGAGACACGTACGTTTTGGCAGCAATCAATATCCATGCCGTCGCGATCGGTATCGATGCGCAGATTGTCGATGGTCAGGTTATCCACGCCGGTCAGCAGCAGGCCAAAGTGGCCACCTTTCAGCAGCGAGAAGTCGCGCAACAGGACGTTGCGGCAGTTCTTGAGCGCGATAGCTTTGTTGCCCACACCCGGCTGCTCAGCACGGTAGATCGGGTAGTTACCGCGGGCGGCGCGTCCCGCGCCGAAGCTGAGGCCTTTTCCCCAGATCAGCCCAGTGCCCGTGATGCTCAAGTCGTGAAGGTCCTCGCCCCAAAGCAGCGAGTTATGCCAGTGGTTATGGCCATAATCCTGATAGGCGTCCCAGGCGGTATTCGGCTCCGCGGCATCGTAAACGCCTCCGTTATAGCCGGTCTGCCCGCCGGGTAACGGCGACTCCGCAGCCACAATTGTGCTTCCCTGTTCAAGGTGCAGGTGCACCTGGCTCTTCAGGTGGATGGAGAAACAAAGGTACGAACCAGCCGGGAAGACAACGACGCCACCACCGGCCGCAGCCGCTGCTTCAATGGCATGGTTGACTGCGTCCGTGTCCAGGGTCTTGCCGTCTCCCGTCGCCCCATACTTGCGAACATCGAAAATCCCCTCCGATGCTTGAGAGGCTGTGGTTGCCGCGGCGCCGTCCTGCACGGAGGCCGCAAACGAAACGGCGGGAATGGCGGCAGCCGCCATTCCCAAACTGCCGGTACGCAGAAAATCCCGGCGCAGTGAATCGAACGATTTCATGGATGCATTCTCCTGGGAAAGGCGTGTTCCGTCGGCGCTTCTCAAAAGGCGGCAAGCAGTTCGTCTTTGGATCGGCTCAGCATGATCGCTGGAACAGATCCCATCCTCAAGCGCGCGACACAGCTATAGTAATTCCATCAACGATTCTCTGGCCTTCTGGATCAACAGAACCTTAACAATCGCGCCTTTGCCGGTCCGCTATCATAGGCAGGAACCATCTCGGGGAAATTGACCCCGATCTCTGACCCCTGATCTCTGTTGAATGACGTCACTTCAAATAGGCGCGCACCAAATCGATCAGATCTTCGGCCAGCTCCGGGGCAATCTGCTCTTTCGCCCCATCCATCAGGTGAAACCGGATATGGGTCTCCAGCACTTCGCCCATCAGCCCATTGACCCCGCCACGCACTGCCGCAAGCAACATCAGTTGCCCACCGCAATCCTCGTCAGCCATCAGAGACCGTTCCACGGCCTCCAGTTGCCCACGCAATTTCTTCAATCTTTGCAGCAATTTGATCTTCTCCCGTTCCTGATGGGACATGGCCAGCCTCCTTTGCTTGACAATACCCACCCCCGGTATGGTATATACCGAGTGAGGGTATAGCTGCGCTCTCATTTTATCCTTGCCGTCCTACCCCTCGCATCCAAGCGCAAAGGCTCGTCGATGTTCCGGCTCTTCTGCAATTACCTCAATCCGCGCTCCGCCGCCTGCGCACTTGCTTGCCTGGCCCTGGCAGCCGCCTGCGCAGCCGCGCAGACGCCAGACACCTTGCCCTCAGCGCCCCAGCCGCAACTCCATTCCGCGCAGCCATCTGCCCTCGGCCCGCTCACTCTCGATCCCCAGCAGGACGGCATGGGGCGCAAAGCCACCGACGCCAGTCCCGTGGGCCGCGAACCCCAGGACGCCCCCATCGTCTCTATGGCTCCGCACCCCGAAAGAATGTACTGGCTCTCCGGCCAAGCCAACATCATCTACCAGGGCCGCCTGCCGTTTCACGAACTCTATGAGGGGACAAACAGCTTCCGCAACTCGGCTGAATACAAAACCTCGCTCTTGGGCACCTTTTACACCGCGCTTCGTCCCACGCATTCCGTCCGTTACAACACCGACCTGATCCTGGACCTTGAGAGCGCCGGCGGCCGGGGTCTCAGCCAGGCGCTGGGGCTGGCCGGCTTCACCAATCTGGACGTGGTACGCAATCCCAACCTGGGCCCCGTGCCCTACTTGGCCCGTTATCAGATTCATCAGGTCATCGGCCTCACCCAGCAAACCACAACCCAGGAGCCCGGCCCCTTTGCGCTGGCTCCCAGCGTCCCTCTGCGCCGCATCGAGTTCCGCGCCGGCAAGATGACGCTTCCCGACTTCTTCGACGTCAACGGCCCCGGCTCAGACAGCCACCTGCAATTCATGAACTGGACAGTCGATAACAACGGCGCCTGGGACTACGCAGCCGATACCCGCGGCTACACCGTGGGCGGCATGGCTGAGTACGACGACAAGATATGGAGCCTACGCTACGGCCTCTTCGCCATGCCCACTGTGGCCAACGGCATTGACATGGACTGGGCCTTCAGCCGCGCCCATGCACAGAACGGCGAGTTTGAGCTGCGCCACAGCTTCGTAAAAGAACGCAAAGGCACGACGCGCATCCTTTTCTACGCGAACCGCGCTCACATGGGCTCGTACCGCGAGGCTGTCGAAGCTTTTCTCGCCGGAACTGATAAGACGCCCGACATCACGCGCCATGAGCATTTCAGCGCGCTCAAATACGGCTTCGGCTACAACACGGAGCAGGAGATCACAGAGAATCTCCGCGTCTTTGGCCGCTTCGGCTGGAATGAGGGCCAGCACGAATCCTTCGCCTATACCGAGGTGGACCAGACCGTGGAGGCAGGCGCGGATTACGCCGGAACCCGCTGGCGCCGCCCTGTGGACAAGATCGGCCTGGTCGTGGTCTCAAATGCCATCAAAGCCGACCACCAGGAGTACCTGAAACTCGGCGGTCTAGGCTTCCTGCTGGGCGACGGCAACCTCAACTACGGCCGCGAAAACATCATCGAGAGCTACTACAACTGGCACGCATGGCGTGGCCTCTTCTACGCCCTCGACGTGCAGCACATCGCCAACCCCGGCTACAACCGCGACCGCGGCCCCGTCTGGGTAGGCTCGGTACGTGCCCACGTCGATTTCTGATCGATATAGTTTTTTGCGTTCCAGAGCGGAGCCTCGGACTCCACGCCTCATCCTTCACTTCAACACTCTGATTGTGGTTTGGCGCTTTGAAAATCCGGTGTTGGAGGGGGAGACAAGTCCCCTCCAACACCAAAGGAAGGTCACATCAGAGTTAAAACATCTGGGAGGATTTACTCGCATCTCCAGACCTTGTTCGCCTGGAACTGTTTGACAGTTCCCACGGCGGCCGGGGCTGCGGCGGGTTCCAGGACAAGTCACCTGGGCCTCGCTGCTACCCATGTGCGCACATGGAGCGCCGGCCAAAATTGTGATGCCACTTGCAAAGAGGACCCGATCTTTGAGCGGCACATACACTCATCCACGCATAAGAGGCATAGTTGAAGAAGAAGCCAGCCACGGAACAGGCAACAAAGCCTGTTCTCGGCAATTTTTGGAGTTGTGCCCTATGTATACGTATACAACCCGCCAATTACACTTGTAAACGTTTTGGCAGCCGCTTGAACAAATTTTTACAATTGGGCGACACAATGACCGCAGGTTGCGAGCTTCCCGCCTACTTGCCTGCTCCAGTTGGCTGAGCTTGCACCTGCGGCTCCGCAGGCATCGTCACGATGACCTCGTTCGGCTTCGCATAGTGCAGCTTTTCCCGCGCCAGGATTCCCATTGCTTCAGGGTCGGACTTGAGCCGCTCAATGCGGACTTTCAGCCCGGCGTTCTCCTGCTCCAGATCCTTGATCTCCCGTTGCAGCTGATGGTCTTCGACGCGCTTTTGCTGCCATACTTGCAGCCCGTGCTTACCATTGATCACGTGCCAAGTCAGCAGCAGCGCCAGCCCCACAGCCACCACCGTGCCCGCCGGACGCCACACCCGCAGCGTCCAGTTCAGTGCCCGCATCGGCATCTCACCTGCCACCGTTCCCGCCGCGCTCTTTTCAGCTTGCATCTTGCCGTCCCACATTCAACCTCTATCCACGTTTAAGACAATACAAACTTTTCCGCCGCCGCCTTCAGAGCTTCCGCATCCTGTTCGCTGCGCGCTTCTGTATAGGCCCTCACCACCGGCTCGGTTCCCGACAGCCGGTAGCAGACCCAGGAACCATCTTCCAGAATCAGCTTGAGCCCATCGGTCCGCACGATGGCGCTCACCTTGCGCCCACCCAACTCGGTTGGATCGGCCTTCATCTTTTCAGTGAACGCGGCTTTCACCTCCGGGGTCAAGCGGAAGTTCTTGCGAACCGGATAGAAGGAACCTACTTTGCCAAACAGCTCCTTCAGTTGCACGCCCAGGCTTTTGCCGCGCGTAGCCACCATCTCCGCCATCAGCAGGCCGGCCAGCACGCCGTCTTTCTCGGGAACATGCCCGCGAATGGTCAGCCCCGCAGACTCCTCGCCGCCAATCGCGATCTTGTCCGCGATAATCAGCTCGCCAATATACTTGAACCCCACCGGCGTCTCATACAGCGGCACCTTGTGATGCTCGGCCAGCGCGTTGATCAAGTTGGTTGTCGCCACGCTCTTGGCCACGCCGTTCCGCCAGCCCCGCGTCTCCACCAGGTAATCGAAGAGCAGCGCAATCACATAATTGGGCTGGATAAAAGTCCCGTCCGCATCCACAATGCCAAAGCGGTCCGCGTCTCCATCGGTCGCAATGCCAAGGTCGGCGCCAATCTCTCGCATCTTGGCCTTGGCGTCGCCCAGCAAGTGATCGTCCGGCTCCGGCGCATGGCCGCCAAAGAGCACATCGCGGTAGTCGTGAACCGTCTCCACAGTCACGCCTGCCTCGCGCAGCAGGTCAGAGGGGTAGCCGCGCCCCGCGCCCCAGAACGGATCGTAGACCACCTTGATGCCCGACTTGGCAATAGCCTTCAGGTCCACCAGCTCGGACAGCCGCTTCAGGAAGGCGGGCTTCACATCGGCGGTATCGTAGGTCACTCCCTGGGCGCTGGGAATGTTGAAGCCGTCGTCGAATCCCGCAATCGCCGCCTCAATATGCCCGGTCACCTCGGGCAGCGCCGGAGCGCCGTCGTGCGTGGAGAACTTGATGCCGTTGTACTCCGGCGGATTGTGCGACGCGGTAAAGTTGATGGCCCCTGAGGTCTTCAACGTATGCACGGCGTAGGCAATGGCCGGCGTCGGCGCAGCATCGGGAATCACGATCGGCGTAACCCCGGCCCCAGCGAGCACGCTGGCCGCCTCGGCCACAAACCGCTCGCCCAGAAACCGCGGATCGCGCCCTACCAAGACCCTGTGCGGCTCCGGCAAGGTCTTCACATAGGCGGCAATTCCCGCCGCCGCCAGCCGGATGTTGGCCACCGTAAACTCTTCGGCCACAATCGCCCGCCATCCCGAAGTGCCAAATTTGATCGCTTTGCTCATCGCGCTTCTCCACCTGCGACGGGTTCACCTGCCGCAAAGTCTATACTGCCTCACTCAGCTTCGCACGGCAAGCTGACTCTCGCACAGAGTTGGCAGCTCTCACGCATTGAACGGGCAGTCTGTTTTCTAGTGGACGCCGCGATGGAAATGGGCAAAACTCGAAGTGAGCGGGCGGATCAGACTTCTTCTTGAAGCTGTGCGCAGGCGCCCAAGCCTGGATCAAAGTGCCATCCACGGTGAAATGCTCCTCGCTCAGCAACTCGTGCGCGCCTTCACGAACACCGACTCCAATAACTTCTGACTGCGCCCGCGACGCTGGCGATGAAATCTTCCTGGCGGATGATGGTCATGGATCAAGCTCCCTCGGTATTCCAACGATTCTAGGGTAAGGGATGCGAGGGAGGACTGGCAGGATGGAGACTGACGGCGCGGATTGACGGAGCTGCCGCTGATGCAGGCGCGGACAAATTCCGGGCTTGAGAAGGCTGCTTAATTTTCCTGGTAACTTCCTTTAAGATTTTTAGAATCATTAACATGCCAAAGCCGGTTTTGTTGCTGAAGGGCGAGACGGAAGCCGGGCGAGAACTGCACCAATTCCGGTACAAGGCGGCTTGTGTTCGCCCTTTTATTCACTATTAAATAATGCTTAACCTATTTTGTTTCATTGCGTTATAGCGAAACAGGGGTAGGGGTTGGGGGGATTAATTCCGCGCAGATGCAGCCAAAGGCCATATCTCTGGCCCAGGCCTGCATGAAGCCGAAGCATGATTCGCGGAGCACGAGATGCAGTTATCGCATGTAGGCTGCCTGGCGGAATTGCGCGCCTTTGGCTGGCCAGGCACATCTCTCGACCTTAGCTAAGCCGGTAAATCGTAAATGGGGGTGTACTGGCTGCATCGCGGTAGGGAGAAAAACTATGTTGCATGAAATCCGATACCCATTGGTGGCCGTCGTACATTTCAATGTGGCCATATGGGTGTTGCTCTGTCTTATCAAATACGACTACATCGCCAACTTGCGGAACGTAGGACTCCTGTGGCACGGTTTGCGCTCCGTGTCTCAACAAAAAGGGGCCGTAGTCACCGGCGTCACCCGACCGAGGACGATCCGCTGTGTCAAGGCCTGCGGCCTCCATCCCAAGTCGACAATACATCGCGCAATGGTGACTGGAACGAGAAAGCGCGTGAGCATCCATCCAATCAGACAGTTGGCTCTTGTTCAAGATTCCGGTGGAGCTCGACGGCGGCGCAACGTTGCTGTCTGGGACGATCGACCGTCCAGAATCCTCGCCGTGCGCCGCCTTTTTATCTGCAGTTAGAGGCTGGAGCGTTCCGTCTTGCGAAGATATAGGCTCAACCTGAACTCCCTTTCCTTGCGAAGCGAGTCTGCCCATACTGCTACCGTTATACCGTGCCTCGACGTAGCCGAGGTTGAGTTCGGAATAGCGGTCTATGCCCGTTGAGTGGTGGTCGCCCGCGCTTGATCCCAGGTTGATTGCGGCATTTATCCTGCTGGAATCGTACTTGAACAGAGCGCCATCTTCGGCATCGGCGTCGAGCCAATTGTCAGAGGCTTCGGTCTCAGAACATTGCCCGTCGGAACGACCCAGAACCTCTGAGAACACGAGCGCGAAGGCCGCCTCGCCGTCATTTGGATTGGCAAAGTTCTCCTGCACTGCCGGCAGGCCCGCAGCTTTCGAAAGATCGGTCCAATTCACTTGTCCCGTGAACATCTCTGTTTTTCGTCACACTCCCTGTAAATGGCTACTTCTATCTTACTCCTGAACATGTTCATATGAAGTTTACGAAGGTGGACTTGCGTCAACAACTTTCAAGTGAGAGCAATCAATTTGATATTGAGGTTGTCCTCGGCGGACTGGACGCTCGATCCACTTGCGCTTGCCCCAGGTGGGTTTGGTACAGAGGCTAAATATGTCCCTCCCGACTCTTCAATGCTTTCTGAATAGTTCTTGCCCCCGGCAGTGGTGGAATAGGACGCAACCGGCACCGTCACTTGAATACTGCTCGCAGAGCTCTGAATGATTTCTGAAGAGGAGAACGTCCTGGCAGATTTGGAAGAGGCGGAGGTATCTGAAAGCGCAGTTCTCGTATCAGCTGTGGGCGACGAGGAAACTCTGACGGGCGCAGAGGAACTGAAACTGTCTTCCGGGGCAGATTCCAAAATGGACGATGACACGTCCGGCGTTAATTGGCGTGATGTCGTGGTCCGCTCGGCCGCGGGCGCGGCAATTCTTGAGATGTTGCTGATCTGCATGATTCTCCGATTGGATTTCGACGTGAATCTGCGTCAAATCATATATCGGCTGGTATTCTCAATTCGTTCAATTCAAATTCAGTGGGTTATTCATCTTCAAAGTCCACCGTCTGTCCGAACGAGAAAAAATAACTTTCTAGAGACCGTCGATGCCGAGACAGAATCGATACACAACCGATGGCCTCAGGGCCAGTGGGAGCGGTCGCGAACAGATTCACACACCAAGCAGAAATCCAGGTTTCTGAATGGACACGCAACCTCTGGGACTGTCAGGCGATTGCACACAATAAAATCAGAATGAGTGCCATACTCGTCCAGGGCACCCTCACTCCTTTGTAACAAGTATTGTGACCCAGAAGTGGCCCTCGGCGCATTGAAGGGCAACTCTCTCCAGAACCTGGGATCCGCAGATCCGCATATCATAGTCGCGGCCTTCCATCACAGTGGGCATGGAAAGTTGAACTCCTGCCGGCATGCAACACTTCATGTTTCCGCCAATCATGTTGGCCAATTCGCCGAGTACGTCGCGCACGTCATCGTCCACAATGCCGGGTGGGTCCATGGAGAGAATTCGGCCAGCGAATTGGCAGGCCTGCTGTGGATTGCAATCGAGCAGCACTGCGCCGTTCCAATCGCCAGTCAAATGAACGAATGAGGTCAATCGGTCCCCAGCGGGTTTCCAGGATGCACCGCTGGGAGACACGTCAAGGCTCATCATCGTCATGAAGACGGACTCTACGATTTGCACAAGCATTTCTACGCTTGTTTCGGTTTGCATAAGTTCCCTTTCATCGGGCAACATAGACGGTTATGTTTCCCACCGTTATTCGGTCAAACCACTCATCCGTGCCGAAAGCAGACTCGGCGCCGCCAAGTAGGAGCCAACCACCTCGAAACAGTGTGCTGTGGAGTTCCTTCATAATGTTCCGCTTGGTTGCATTGTCGAAATAGATCATGACATTGCGGCAGAAAACCAGATCGAATGGTCCCATGGTGCGCATGTTATTGCGCAAGTCGATCGTCTCAAAGCGGGCCATCCTGCGCACTGAATCACTCAACTGCCAGTCCAGCCCAGAGCGGCTGAAATGCTTGACCAACAGCGCCGCAGGCAGTCCCCGGTTCATCTCAAGCTGCTGATAACTGGCCGCCTTGGCGCGTTCCACGACCTTCAAAGAGAAGTCGGTGCCGAGGATTCGAATGTCCCAGTCCTTTAACCCTTCCTCCAGGAGCAGCATGGCCAGACTGTAGGCTTCCTGCCCAGTGGATGACGCAGCTGACCAGAAGCGCATTTTCCTGGTAACCTGCCGCTCCTCCTTCAGTCTTGGCAACAGGACCGTTCGTATGGCTTCATACTGGGCGGGATCGCGGAAGAAGTAAGTCTCGTTGGTTGTCATGGCTTCCACAACCTGTTGGCCGATCTCTGGATTGCGCTTGGCAATGAGGAGTTCGCACAATTCGTTGATGGAGCCGAGGCTGAATTGCTTGACGATGGGCGCGAGGCGGCTTTCAAAGAGATAATTCTTGTTGTTTTCAAGCACGATTCCTACGTGGGCATAGACATGCGCCTGAAGGAACCGGTAGTTCTCCGGGAGTATCTCCGCAACTAGTGTTTGGCTTCCCATCAAATTCACTCTTACCTTTTGCCTGTTAATCGAAGAATCTCGGGCACCACCTCGTCAAGAGGCAACACACGGTCTGCAAAACCCGCATTCACAACAGCGCCGGGCATTCCCCAAACGACGCTGGACGCTTCATCCTGAGCAAGAACGCTTGCCCCTTGCGCCTTTAGAATCTCTACGCCATGCAAGCCATCCTGCCCCATACCGGTCAGAATGACAGCCAGAACCGCGCCACCAAACACCTCGCCGGTGGAGGCAAAGAGCGCATCGACTGCCGGGCGGCACGAGTTCTGCCGAGGAGACTGATCCAGGAAAACGCGTACGCCACTTCCGTAGGAGGCTAACTTCATGTGAAAATCTCCGGGCGCAATCCATATCCTGCCCGGCTCAATCGGGGCGTCCTGGGTGGCCTCTGCGACCGGCAACTTGCAGGTCGCGTTGAGGCGCTCTGCGAGCAAACGGGTAAAGAGAGGTGGCATGTGCTGCACAACGAGAATCGGTAACGGGAAGTCTGCCGGGATATTGGGCAGGATTGTGCCTAGCGCCGTAGGCCCTCCGGTAGAAACTCCAATTACGACCACCTGGGGCCGCACCTTCGAACTCTGCAAGACTGGCGCGCCCGGCCTTGCGGGCTGCTCGGTCGGGGCATACGCAAGAATTGGCCGGGCTGCAACCCAGCTCGGTTTCGGCAGATGGAAGAATTGCTTGATCTTCGGGATCATCTCTTCCCGCAGGCGAGCCATTGAGCGGTCTAGAGATCCCTCGTTGGAAACCTTCGCCACGTAGTCGTCGGCCCCGAGAGTCAAGGCCTCCAGTGTTTTTGCAGCGCCACGCTCGGTGAGCGTGCTGAACATGATGACCCGAAGCCGCGGATATTCGCGTCGAATGCGCCGTAACATCTCAAGGCCGTCCATATCCGGCATCTCAATATCCAATGTGATTACATCGGGATTGAACTGCGGGATCCGTTGCAGGCCAATCGCGCCGTTCGAGGCAGTTCCCACCACCTCAAGAATTGGATCCTGTTCAAGTACCTGAGTGACCAGCCGCCGGATGACCACCGAATCGTCCACCACCATCACGCGGATTCGTTCGCCGGGTTGCAAAAAGCGCTGGTTCATTGCGGCCATGACTACACCCTTGCCAAGGCGGGAATCCCAACAAGCTCGAGCTTTTCCATGAGAATGTCTTTTGTAAAAGGCTTCATGACATACTCGTCGGCTCCTGCCTCCAAGGCGGAAGCCATCTGGCCCATCTCTGTTTCAGTGGTAACCATGAGTACCTTCAGCGAATCAAACTCGCGGTTCTGGCGCAAGCTTTTGACTAGCTCCAGACCATTCATCTCCGGCATATTCCAGTCCGCCAGGACCAACTTCACAGCGGTCTTCTCAGTCGCGAGCACTTTCAGGGCCTCTATGCCGTTGGCCGCTTCGCAGACCTCGTACCCGAGTTCTATCAAGATCCTGCGGATGATGATGCGAATTGTCCTTGAGTCGTCCACCACCAGTGCCTTGCTCATCATTCATCTTCCTTTGCGAATTGAGAAGTTACCCGGCGGATGGTAACCGATCCGCAGGGCTGTGATCTAAACCGTCGATACGGGTTAGAAGGTGAACTTTGCAACGGACGCCTGGAGCCGCGCCGCCATCTGACTCAACTCCAACGATGCGGCCTTGGTATCGTTTGCTCCCTGTGTGGTGTTCTTCGCCGATGTGGCTACGCCGGCAATGTTCTTGGAGATGTCGTTGACCCCCTGGGCTGCTTCGGTCACGCTGCGACCGATCTCGTTGGTGGTCATCGATTGCTCTTCCACTGCCGAAGCGATGCTGTTGGAGATGTCGTTGATCTGGTTGATGATTGCTCCTATCTCCTCGATAGCCGTGACGGCTCCCTTGGTCACGCCCTGCATCCCCTCGATCTTCTGGCTGATCTCCTCTGTCGCCTTGGCAGTCTGCTTGGCAAGTTCCTTCACTTCATTTGCGACAACCGCAAAGCCCTTGCCCGCTTCTCCGGCGCGGGCGGCCTCGATGGTTGCATTCAGAGCCAGCAGGTTGGTCTGTTGCGCAATCGAGGTGATCACCTTGATCACGTTGCCGATCTCCAGGCTGGATTCGCCAAGCTTCCGCATGGTTTCGTTGGTCGATTGCGCCACGCCGACAGCATTCTTGGCCACTCGCGCCGAATCGTTGGCGTTCTTTGATATCTCACGAATGGAAGCTTGCATCTCTTCGGCAGCCGTTGCGACCGAAGCGACATTTCTCGATACCTGTTCGCTCGCCGCCGACACAACGTTTGCCTGGACTGCAGTTTCCTCCGCAGTGCTCGCCATGACCTGGCTGACTGCCGTGAGTTGTTCCGAGGACGATGCCAGCGAACTGGCGTTCTCGCCGGTAGTTTTGAGCGGCGCAACAATAGCGTCCAACGTCTGATTCACGCCGTCGATGATCTTGCGGTAATCTCCGCTGTGCTTGCTGGCGTCGGCCCGGATATCGAATTTCCCTCTCGCCGAGGCAGAGGCCAGCATGGTCGCATCGGCCGCGAGTGCATTGATGTTGCTCTTCATCAGAGATAGCCACACGTGAATCTGGTCCTGCTCTGAAGCTTTAGCCATCGTTGCGGTCATGTCGCCGTTGGCGATCTTGGTCACAAAGGCAACTAATTCGGTCAGCCAGTCATGTACTCCGTTTACTGCATCCTTCAACTTCTCATGATCGCCCTTGCAGGCAATCTCGACCTTCTCGCGCAGATTGCACCCACGGATCTGCCTGAGAACGTGAATTTCTTCCTGAATGGGCAGCCAGAGTGCATCCAGCGTGCCGTTGAAACCCTCCACGATCTTGCGATAGTTGCCCTGATGCTTCGCGGCGTCGGCGCGGGTCGACAATTTGCCATCGACAGCCGCCGCAGTGAGCAAGTTGACGTCATCGACCAGCGCCTTGATGTTCTCCATCATGGTAATCATGGATGGCAGAAGTTCATCACCTTCAGACCTGCGCCCTACCTTCTTGAGATTAGGAAGTTCAACCAAGTCTCCCTGCGAGACATCCTTGACCGTCTTAATGAAATAATCAATACACTGTTTTACGCCATTGACCGATTGGGCAACAGTGGCAAAAACTCCCTCGTACTTTCCCTCAACCTGGTGGCTATAGTCGTTGTTTGCCATTCTCTTCAAAACGGAATCCGCTTCCACCAGGCCGCCGAGGCCATCGATGCACGCGTTGAGGCTGTTCTTGATTGTGTTGAAGTCGCCGTTATAAGTCGCAGTAATCTTGGTGGGAATGGCTCCTTTTGAAATCTTGTCAACATAGTCAGCGGCCATGTTCAACGGTCCAATAACCGCGTCCAGCGTATCGTTTACGCCCTGAATGATCTTGCGATAGTCGCCCTGGTGTTTGCTGGCATCGGCGCGCGTTGCAAGTTTGCCTTGAACAGCCGCCTCCGCGAGCGCGGACGCATCGTTCGTCAGTGCGTTCACGGCATCGACAATGCCGCGGAAGGAGTCCGCCAGCATGCCGACTTCGTCTCCCGAATGATATTCAATCTTCTGATTCACTTCGCCCTGCGCGAATTTTCTGGCAAGCCCTGTGATGAGACTGAGCGGTTTGGCGATGCTGCGTGCAATGAACACCCCGGTTGCCAGGCCACCCACGACTCCCCACAGAATCAGCGCGATCAGCAGAATGCGGCTGTTGTGAAAGGTCTTTTCTGTCTGTTCCTCGGCCAGTTTGGCGGAGTCTTCTTTGGACGTTGCCAACTGGGCCAGGAAATCCTCAGCGGCGTCTGACTTCGCACGCCCAGTGCCAAAGGAGAGCTCCACCGACGCCCGCTTTTTGATCAGCGGATCTTTCATGGCGAGGTCAACGGCCTGGCTCGTGGACTCCTGGCTTTCCTTCCAAGCATCTTCGCTCTGCTTCAGAAGATCCTTGGCCTTGTCGGTGAGAATCAGGGGTTTGGCCTTCTCCAAATCCTCGGTGACGAGGCCGGTGTATGCGTCCACTTGAGCCTTGTATTGCTCGCGTTCTTCAGAGGTATTGGAAAGCATCACGTTCTTGGCAGCTCTATCGACTTCAATCAAATCGATATTGGCTTGCTTGACATAGGCGACGCCCAGGGTTTCCTGCTCATACGATGTCTTGGACGAATCCGCAATCTTGCTCAGACTTGCGATGCTCACATAGCCGACGATGGCGGTGAGGACTCCCCCGAAAACTAAAGCCGCGAGGAGTCGAGTACCGATCTTCATGTTATAAAACCATTTCATTGTCCTTGCCCCCTTCGGGTGGTCGCGCTTTTTTTGAAGCCTTCCTGCCCTGTCAACTTCCTGGTCTTGCCAGGCTGACTCAAACAACCCTCGATGCCCCCCATGAGGCGCCTGATCCCCACAGTGATCAACCAGCACCTCGTTATCGGCCTATTGCCGCATTTTGGTCAACGGGCGGCAGTCCTTGCGCTACACAGGCCCTGCTCTCACCACACGCCCCGCGCCGTTGATCTTTTTGGCGGCCACTTTTCTCGTTCCTTTTCCATTCGAATTTTGCGACTGTGCAGGTCGCGTCTGCTCCTCCTCGATGGCGTCGGAATCCAGCGAGGAGGGACGCTTTCCATTCGCTGCTTCAGAAGATTGGGAGTCGAGCTTCGCGTTCAGTGAAGCAAGACAGCCGCTCATTTCGACAGCCTTCTCGGTGTCGAGAACAAGCAACAAGCCGTCCTTCATCTTGTAAACGCCTGTGATGAGCTCCCGAGCAGCTGGATCGAGGTTGTCGGGCGGTCTCTCGTAGTTCGAAGCATCCATGTCCAGCACATCTCCGATCTCATCGACCAGCAGACTCACGGCTCCGTCCGGGGTTCTGACCACGATGTTCATCGGCAGCTGGTCTCCTGAGATCCGCGGCATCTGGAGCCTTCGCCGCATATCGATCGCGGTGACAATCTGGCCGCGCAGGTTGATCAAACCCTCGATAACATCCGGCGCTTGAGGCACGGGGGTCATCGGCTGGAAGCGCAGCACTTCCTGGACGTGGAGAACATCCACGCCGAAGAAAAGATCCGCTACGAAGAACGTGGAGAACTGCCCACTCGCTTGCGGTCTTGCGGATATCGCCGCTATTCGATCGATCGCCATGGGTTATCTCATCTCTTCAGCGAACTCAAGTTCGTCCGGAGCTGTTGACGAAACAAGTCTCCCAACCGCTTCGAGTATTGCGATCGAGTCAAACTTGGGTTGGCAGCTCTCGTAGCCTTGCGCTCGCCATTGCGATGTCTGGATCTCTTCTGCCGAGTCAGCAACCGCAAGGACTGGAATTCTCTCCCACTCCGGTCGGCGGCGCATGGCTGCGAGCAAGGGCGAACCGGCTCCGGGAGAGAGATTGAGGGCTGCCAGGACGACATTCACCGGCTGATGGTCCAGACAGTGCAGCGCTTCTTCCAGATTCGCGGCCTCAAGAACGACATAGCCGGAGATGTCGAGACCGCTCCGGATCATGCCCCTGGTGAACGACGAAGGGTCGACGATGAGGATACGATGGTCGCTCGCACAACCGTCCGTACCGTTCAGCCAGCTTTCCTTAGCCGCGTCAATCACCTGGTTGAGATCAAGGAAATCCGTGACTCGCTTGCCGACGACCGCCGAACCCAGGAGGCCCTTGCGAGCCGCCTTCCGGCGTATCGTGACGGCCTCTTCGACGACATCGACGATCTGGTCGACGATCATTCCCACACTACGCTCGCCATCGTTGAAGACAACCACCGGCACTGGATTGGGCAACGGACCGGTGTCGGGAATACCGGGTTCCAGGATAGTCCGGAGAGAGATCAGAGAGAGAATGCGACCCCGGTATTGAATCACCTGTCCCCCGCCCGCGTACTCGATGGCCGACCGAGGGAACTCCTCGAGCCTGGCGACGAGAGAAAGTGGAACAGCCAAACGATCGAACGATCCGGCCCGGAACAGGAGCAACCGCTGCTGCTCTATCTCCGATTGCGCCTTCTGTTTATCTGCCACGCGCGTCTGTTCGTGCGATTCGCCGAACACGCCGGAACGCTGGCCGATGCCGAGCACGTCAAGGATCAGGGCCACACGCCCATCACCCATGATCGTTGCGCCTGCGTACAAAGTAAGTCCCTTCAATTGCTTTCCCAGCGGCTTGACCACAATCTCCTGGGTATCGTTGATGCCATCCACGACTAACCCAAATTGCCGGCCTTCCGCCTGAAGGACTACCATGTTGACCGCCTCGGCCCCGTTGGCCGATTTCAACCCCAGCACCTGATTCAGATAAGCGATGGGAAGTAAACTCCCGCGCCGGCGATATACCGGTGTTCCATGCACATACTCAAGGTGCTTTCCAGCGGAATCTCCCTCGATACGAATCAGTTCGAGCAGGCTCACCTGCGGAATCACGAATCGTTCGCCGCCGCTTGTGATGAGCAATCCTGGGATGATCGCTAGCGTGAGCGGGATCCTAATCTTGACTGTGGCGCCTTCGCCGAACCGGCTAAAGACATCGACGACACCGCCGATCTTCTCGATGTGGGATTTCACCACGTCCATGCCAACTCCGCGGCCGGAAATATTAGTTACTTTTCTCGCCAACGAGAATCCCGGCTCGAAGATTAGACCGTGCGCCTCCCGGTCACTCATCTTGTCTGCTTGCTCAGTCCTCAAAAGCCCGTTCTCTACGGCCTTCTGTTTGACCCGGGCGACGTCAATCCCCGCCCCATCGTCGCCGATTTCGATGTTGACCTGGCCCCCTTCGTGATATGCGCGAAGGGTAAGGAGTCCTTGAGGAGGTTTACCCGCGGCCAGCCGGGCTTCCGGTGACTCGATACCGTGGTCGCACGAATTGCGTACGAGGTGCATCAGCGGATCCCTGATGGCTTCGATGATGGTCCGGTCGAGTTCTGTCTCAGCTCCGTCCATCTCCAACTGGATCTGTTTGCCTAGGGCAACTGCCATATCGCGCACAACGCGCGGCAACTTGTTCCACACCACGCCGATAGGCTGCATGCGCGTTTTCATTACGCCCTCTTGCAGTTCCGTGGTAATCAGGTTCAGCCGCTGTGAAGTAGCGTTGAGAGCGGGATCCTCTCGCTCTGTGTTGAATTGAAGGATCTGGTTGCGGGTAAGCACCAGTTCTCCCACGAGATCCATGAGTTTGTCCAGCAGTCCGACTCCAACCCGGATGTTCGAATCCGCCGCTGCCGAAGACCGTTCCGCTTCTTCATCCTTCGGCGCACTCTGTTTCCTTCTTTCTGTTCCTTCCCATTTCTCTTCTGGGTTCTTCGGGTCTATGACAGTCTTGGCCTTCACCTGTTGCGCGCATTCTTGGGGCGCAGGAGAGCTCATATTGCCTGGGGGTTCTGACGCGCATTTAGGAGCCGCGTTCACCGAGGGTTGGGAGGGCGGTGTCCGGCTATCAAGATCGACCTTCAATTCTGCAGCTGCGCGTAAGCGTTCGGTCAAGTCCGCAAAAGAAAGTGATCCTTCCGTCCCACTCTCCTCAATCGAGGCCAGCACTTTGCGGGTTGCGTCAACCGTTTCCAAAATGATGGATACAAGGGCAGGAGTGAGGTCTCGCTTGCCGTCGCGCAACTGACTTAGAAGACTCTCGGCCTGGTGTGTGATGCTTTCCAGAGTTGAAAATGCCAGGAATCCGCATGCTCCCTTGATGGTGTGAATGGTGCGGAAAATGTTGCCCAGTAGAGCTACGTCTTGAGGGTGCTTCTCCAGCTTGACCAGATCCTGATCGAGACGCGAGAGGTTTTCATAACTTTCTACCAGAAACTCCCGAATCATCTCTTGGTCTTCGGTGCTGGAGTTGTCCATGATCCCTCTCCTATCCCTCGGTGCCGGGTTGTTATCAACCCAGATTTCTGAGACTATTGCGGCGATGTCGGTCCGATCTTGCTCTATCGGCATTGCCACTGGTTTAGTTCAAGTCAGCGATTGCAATGTAGCGCTAATTGATCGATCCTGTTATTCCAAGGGGTGCAGCTTGAGCGTGCGACCGGTCATGATCGAGACAAACCATGTTGGGGAGCCTTCAAACACTTTTTCCGAGAAGCCGGACATCCTTTGATAAGTGGCCTGATTCGAGCGACATTCGCAAAGGTTTGCAATGCTCTCGAAGCAGGAAGAGCGTTGTTGTATCCTTCCACTGACCGTTTTGGCGCAATATGCCGATAGAGATCAGCACGAAGTGGAATCTCCCACTCATTGTGCGGATTATCGCAAAAGACAGGTTTGTGAGGCGGTCACATGGATATACTTCTGGTCGATGACAGCAGGACGATGCGCATGATCGTCCAGCGAGCGATCCGGCAGGCGGGCTATCGCACCCTTAAGGTGGGCGAAGCAGAAAACGGAGCGCAGGCTTTGGAAAAGCTCAGGGAAGTGAAACCTCTGCTCATTCTCTCGGACTGGAACATGCCAGAGATGTCAGGGATCGATTTTCTCAAGCAGGTAAGGGCAGCCCAGAACGACGTTCCTTTCGGTTTCATCACCTCAGAGACGTCTCGCGGCATCAAGGAACTCGCTATGAGCTCGGGGGCGACGTTCCTGATCAGTAAGCCGTTTACCCCAGAAGACGTTCAGGAAGCCTTGACGCCAATTTTAGGCAGGTGCTAGCGCATGTCAGAACCGACTCCATTCGGGCTTTCGCGATGCTTTTCGCAGCTAATTGGCCGCAAAGTTACTTTTGTCCAGACGACTCTCGCATTGGATACGAAGATCAGGCAGATGTACGGCATCTACACCCTTCTTCCCCATAACACAGCGATCGTTGTCAAAGCCGATCTCCCGCTTTTGGGGTCTATTGCGGGAGCGCTCGTGGGACTGCCGGATGCGGCGGTAAAGGAGCACCTCCGGGCGACTCCGCTTGAGGAACTTCTGCGCGATGCGATTTGCGAGGTGCTTAACATTGCCTCTGCTGCGGTCACAACGGAAGGCCGGGCGGTCTTCACGAAGTTGGTGGCCGACCCAGCCCGCGTCGATGGCGCCGCCGGCAAGCTATTGCAGAGGCCAGACCACAGGAGCTACTTCACGGTCTCAGTCGATGGTTATCAGGGCGGTCGCTTTACTATACTTTCTCAATTTGTTCCACTTGGAACTGTATCCCGTTGATAGCTATGTGTCGCATAGTTCTCGCGAAAATGAAAACAGCTACAACTCTGGACCGTCCCAGCCAGATCGTTGGACTTGGGTCATGCGGATGCTGTTGTCACCGTGCCCGAGCGGCGTTTCAACCCGAACTGCGGGCCTCGGTTTATCCGCACCAGCTATGAGCTAAGGGGTGTTAGCCTCAGGGGGTCTTGAAAGCAGACACAACGACAATATCTACTCGCCGGTTAGCTCTGCGACCTTCCGGAGTATCGTTGCTCGCGACCGGGTGATATTGCGCGTAGCCTGCAATCGACATCCGCTTTGGATCAACGCCGGACTCATCGATCAGCATCGTTGCTACCGCCATGGCGCGCGCAGTGGATAGATCCCAATTTGAAGCGAATGTAGCGTTGTGGATCGGCACATTGTCGGAATGACCTTCTACCCTCATATCGAGCCCGTATTGCGTCAGCACGTCCGCAATACGCTTGATTTTGTCTGCCGCTCCAGGCCTTAGCCTGGCTTCGCCGCTGTCAAAGAATCCAAGCTCATGAAGGCTGATCACAAAACCCTCGGGAGTCATTCGCAGGCCCACCTCTTGGCGCTCAATCTCCTTGCCTAGAACTAGGTCGAGTTTTCTATGCAACGCGTTCAGGTCGATGCGAGCGTCTCCGGGTACCGGGTCAGGCTTGTTTGGATCACTTTCAGTCGAACTCAGCGTGGCGCTGCCTTTCGACATACTAGAAGGCGGTCCTTCGAGCGGGCCATTGCTGGCCGAAGAAAGCCCCATGTCCTGAAATCCGTTCTTCACCGCCGCAGATACCCTCTGAATTGCTTTCTTGTCATGATAAGCGGAGGCAAAAAGTACTACAAAGAGAGCGAACATAAGCGTCATGAAATCTGCAAATGACACCAACCATCGCTCAGGATGGGTATCATCTTTCGTTATTACCCGCCTCCTCATCCCGCCACCTGTGCTTCTTCAGCCGGCGCATTTCTCTCTCGCGCCATTGGAGCCGGCCGGGTCAGGTAAACAGCGAGTTTTTCTTCAAGAGCCCTCGGACTCGTACCATTCACGATGCCAATCACTCCATCGAGAATCAATTCTCGCAGTACCTGTTTTCTCCGCATGAGTATCTTGATCCTCCCAGCGCATGGAAGAAAGAAAATGTTCGCAGATCCGACACCGTAAATGGTCGCAACAAACGCGACTGCAATACCCTTACCGACTTCGTTAATATTGTCTAGCCGCTGCATAACCTGGATGAGGCCGATGACGGCCCCGAGAATTCCGATGGTCGGGGCGAACCCGCCTGCAGCTTCAAAGACCTTGGGTATCAAATCCTCGCTGTCAGCCTCCATGTCCAGATCGAGTTCCATCGTCTGGCGCAACTCGCGAGGCTGAGTACCATCTACTGCAAGTGTCAGGCTCTTTCTCAGAAATGGATCCTCAATTATTTCGAGTTCTGCTTCAAGTGACATAATGCCATTCCGGCGCGCTCTCGCGGTATACTGCTTCAGGTCTTCAATCAGTTGGGATGCGGGGTCATCGACACTCATGAAGATGTCTTTCAGCTGGCGGGCCGCCTGCATCACGACTGAGAATGGGAACTGCACCATGACCGCGCCAAGAGTGCCTCCGAAAACAATCATGGCAGCGGTCGGCTGCAACATCTGTCCAACTTTGCCGTTCTCCAGGAGTAAGCCAAGGGCTATCCCGGCGAGCGCAATCCCAATTCCACCTATGATTCCTTTATTCACCTTGAGCTCCCTTCGCAGGCTTCAGAGCCATGAACGTCCCTGCGATGCATGCTTGATTTGTCTCAAAGTGACTGTCAACCACAAGATTCCGCAGCTGAGTCGCTGGAGCAAAGAGGCCGACTCTAACTTTAGAACGTGGGTGAACCTCGCGGGCGTTCATTCTTGCACTCCTCTTGGGTTAGCCTGCGGATCGCACTGTTCGGGCTTCAACTTGAGCGTTCACGGCTAACAACCTGTGGGACAGTCCAATAACTGTACTATCGGCAAGAAAGAAATCTCCTATCACTGCAGCCTCGTTATTGCCAGATAAACCCGGCCTTGGCCAGCTTTTCATCGATCTGCCGGGAGGTAAAGGGCTTCATTAAGTAGTCATCCGCTCCCGCCAGAAGCGCTCTATGGAGTGTCGGCATTCCGGGTTCGACTGCAGCCAACAGAATCACCGTCGTATGGTGAGCATTCTGCTGGCGCAACTGAGCAATCAACTCCAGGCTGCTTAGCTCGTGCAGGCTCCAATCTAGAAGAACAATGTCTGCATCGCCCATGCCGCGAAGGACCTCCAAAGCCTGCGTGCCATTGTCAGCCTCTGACACCTCAAACCCTCGCATGCAAAGCAAGCGGCGAAAGACCGATCTCATCGTGTTCGAACTCTCTACCACTAGCGCCTTCATCACATCCTCGCTTACCCGTCTTCGGGACAACTCCTGCTCGAGCAGGCCTTTGCTAACCACCTATTGATCGGATGCCACGCACAGAGAAGTCAGCCAAACAACTCCCAGTGTATGCATCTGTCAACGTAAGGTGCGAGGAGCCAGGAAGAAGCTGCTTTGCAATTGCAAGTCGAAGTGGCGCGAAAGCCGCTTTGACAGAGTTCCTTCTCCTTTCCGCATCAGACGCGTTGCGAAAAGGAAACTCTGTCGGAATCTGCCCCAGGCGTCACCGCGTAAACAGAACTCGCATTTTTCGTCAGCACACCTCCCGGCCCTCCCGTTGCCTGCGGAGGTAAAGCGTCAAGCTGTTGCCAGGCGCTCCGCACATGCAGAATCATCTCAATCTGCGTCTCAAGCAGGCTCGCCGACTTGGTTGCGCCCGCCTCCATCATCTTTGCTCGCAGGTATGCGTAGAATCTGGCCAAAGTTCTGGCTGACTCGCCTCCGTTCTTCAGATCGACCCAGCTTTCCAACTGGCCGAGAACGAGCGCGGCGTGGTTCAACTCTTTGCATCGGGTCTCAATGTCGTTCTTATAGAGAGCACTGCTTGCGCGGCGAAGATCGCCGGCCAATGTGTCAAAGAGGGCGATCATCAGGCCAATGGAACTGGCGCCAGCGATGGCGGACCTACGATAGGATAGTTCGGTGGTCATCAGGGTCACCCGTTGCTATTTCCGGTTGGTGTGAGACCCAACAAGGCATTCAGTTGAGCCATTTGTTGGGGTAGCTGTTGCAGCGCGACCTCAGCTTGGCTGAAATCTGCTGTAAGAATGGTCTGCTGGCTTGCAATGTAGCCTGTCTCGTAGTCATTGATTTGCGATGTCAGATCGGTGTTAGTGGCGGCCATGCTGTTCAGGTCCACTGAGAAAGCGCCGTTTGCAGGACTTGTGTAGTTATTCAGCGTGTTATACACCGAGTTTGCGAAGCCATTGAGGGCTGTGCCCTCGAAGAAGTTCTGCACGTCGGTAGCGTTGTTCGTGAGCGCGCTATTCAACGTGGCTGAATCGACAGAGAGAGTCCCGTCGTTGGCCATGGTGATGCCAAGGTCGCCGATTGTTGACACCGAAGTCGTTCCTGTCGCCGGGGTATAGACATAGTTGAACGCCTGTTCCAGCGCGCTCTGCAAAGAGACGACAGTGGAATCGGTCCCCAGCACACCCTGGGAATTTGTCGTGCTATCGACATTGAACTGCGTGTTCACGAGGCCGATTGCCGTGTTGTAATCCGTAACAAACTGATTGATAGCTGTTGACACTTGCGAAGCGTCCGAAGCTACGGTCAGGCTGATTGGAGATCCAGGAGCGGCTCCCAGCAGATTCAAGGTCACTCCGTTGATGGCTCCGGTCACCGTGTTGGTCGCGCTGTCAATCGGCACGCCGTCCACAGTCAGGGAAGCGTCAGCTCCTGTTGCGGACTGCGTAAAGCCAAAGGCCGGTTCGTTAATGGTGAATGGAGTCAAGCCATCGTTGCTAGCAATGGTCAGGTTTGTGCCATTCGCATCGCTTCCCGCCGTCGCATTGACGCCAAGACCGAGCCCATTGATGGCTGTGGCGAGTTGCGCATAGGTTTCGCCGGCGGTTGTCGTGATCGTTGTGGGTGTGCCCCCAATGGTCAGGGTAACGCTATTAGCGCCGAGCGTGGAGCCGGTAGGCATGTCGGGAGAAGTCCACGATGTGCCTGTGTAGTTTGCCGAAGTGATTGAGAAACCTGCGGCAGTTCCGGAGGTGTCCGCAATAATAGCCAGTCTTGAGCCGGTTGCGTCGCTCACGACGGTCGCCCTAACGCCGAGGTTGGATCCATTGATGGCTGTGGCGAGATCGTTCAATGTGTCGCCAGATGTTCCTGTGCCCGTTGCAAAGGTCGCTGAAGGGCCGGCCGTGGTCGTAAGCGTGAGAGACGATGTCGGCAAGGTCGCGGTGGGACTGGACTCAAGGTCCGAGTACCATGACGCTGTCGTGGCTACGCTATTCACCACAACGGTGTGGGTGCCAGAGACGGTTCCGGTTGCTGCGGTTGCTGCCAGGTCATTGCTATCGGAGGAAGTTACAGTCCTGGCGGCGAGAGGACCGGTCAATGAGTTAAGGTTTTGCATATCGGTGGCGAGAGCTTCGGTCGCAGTCTGGATCGAGGTCAAGGCCGTTGTCTGGCTGGAGAGGGTTGTCTGGTCAGCCTGCCACGCCCGTTCGGGTGCGCGGTCTGCATAGATGGCGGCAGCAACAGCGGAAGTTACGTCGATGCCGGGTGTGCTTGTGCCTGCGGTTGCAGCCAGGATGCTGCTTATACTGATCGCCGGAGTCGTAGTGGCAGTGGACGACAAAAGGGAATTGACAGCCGAAACGGAGCTCATAGCTTCTACCTGCTTCTGTGAGGGCGCCAGCCTCAGGATCCAAATCGCTTGCCCGAGAGCCTGAGAGTTGGGATAACACGATCAAGAAGGAACTCACGTACAGGCTCATCGAGGATTAAGCGGAAGCGGCGCCTTGCGGCGCCACCTCCGTGAGTGCGTTAGCTGTTGCGTTAAGTTACTGTACCAGCTTCAATACTGCCTGCTGAGCCTGGTTGGACTGTTGCAGGGCTGCCATGCCGGTGGACTGCAGGACGTTGTACTGCGTCATGTTGGCCACGGTCTTGCCGATGTCAGCATTCTGAATGCTGTTGGTTGCGCTCTGGAGGTTCGTGACTTCAGAGCTCATGTCGCCGCTGGCCGCCGTGAGCCGGTTAACAGAAGCGCCGATGACACCGCGCTGTGCGGAAACCGCTGTGATCGCGCTATTGACGGCGGTCAGAGCCGCTGTCGCTGTGGTCGCGCTTTGCAGGTTGTTCGATGCAAGGCCCAGCGCGGTGGAAGACAACGCGTTGATATTCGTCTTGATCTGCGTGTTGGCCGCGGATGCGATGGTGCTGCCGTCACTGAGGAAGACGTCGCTTTGATCAATGTTTCCGCCAACAACGCCCATGCTGGCCAGGGTTGTGGTGTCCGACGTGGTCACGGTCAGAGAGTCGGTGCCGTTTTTGAGCTCGAGGTTGTTGGTGTCGACCTTGTTTGCAGTGCCTTGTGTCGCCGCGCCCACAGCAAAAGCCGCAGTTGCAACATCGCCTGTAGCTGCCGCGATCGCGGTATTCAAATCGGCAATGGTGTTGTTTCCGAGAGTGGCTGTGAAGCTGACGGTGGAGCTGTCTGCATTATCGGTGATGGTGGTGACCGAGCCGACTGCCAGTGTAGAGGCGGTGGTCAGTTTGGCGGCGGCGGTTCCCGATGTCGTTCCGAAGTCGGCGCCGGTGTCTCCAGCAAACACATTCAGGCCGTTGAAGTTAGTGGTCTGGCCGATCTGGTTGACTTCCGACAGGATGGACTGGAATTCCGTATCGAGCGCGTTTGCCTGGCTGCCAGTGATGTTGCTCGTCGCAGCTTCAGTGGCCAGCGTGACAGCGCGGTTGAGGAGCGAGGTGACCTGGGAGAGAGCGCCGTCAGCGGTCTGCAGCATGCCGATGCCGTTGCTGGCGTTCTGTTGCGACTGCGTCAGGGCAGCCATGTTTGCGGTCATTCCTTCAGCAATCGACAAACCCGCAGCATCGTCCGAACCGGAGTTGATCTTCATGCCGGTCGAAAGCTGTGTCAGGGTCTTTTGCAGGGCCGCCTGGGTGTTGGACAATGCGTTCTCCGCCGTAAGGGAGGAGATGTTGTTCAGGATTGAGAGTGCCATTGGTGTTTCTCCTTTTTTGCCCTTTTGCGCCTGCACTCGGCTTCTTTTGTAGGGCCTGCTTTGAGGCTCCTGGTCGTCGAGAAGGAGGTCGTCTTGGACAACCACTCTATCGGCTACAGTAGAAAATCATTTCAATGCAATCGTTATTTATCTGTTTCGTCCTGAGCATATTGCGTTATGTGATGGCAAAACTTCCATTGCTTCCACGCTAGCTCTCTGTTGCAACTGGAAAGAAAGGATGTTTGACGAGTTTCAGGACCCTGGTCATCCAATTCCTCACCCATCAATGAGGATCGTGTACCACATCGTATATAGCAATGAGGCGCGATGGATGTAGACGAAAAATGGAAAAGCCCCGGACACTCGCCGAGGCTTTTCCATTTTATTGACCGCTTACCTTCAATAGCCACACGGGGCCATTACAGGGCTATTTAAGATAGTCAAGCAGCGTCTGGGGCAAGACCTTGGCAGCGGCGGCCAGTACAGCGCTGTTGTCCAGTTGAGCCTGGGAAAGGTTGGTGGCTGCATCTGCCAGATTGATTCCGACCAACGCGGTTTGCTGGGTTGTTAGGGTGACTTTTTCCTGGCCAAGGTAACTGTCCTGGGAGTTCAGTTGACTGATCGTGTTATCCAGAGGAACGCGTTGCTGACCTACGTAAGTCAATCCAGAGAATACGGCGGTAGTAGCCGTGCCGATTTGTGCAGTAGACCCAGTCTGGAGGGAAGTAATCAGGTTGGTTAGCGCGCCTATCACATTTGGGCCCGAGGTGAGCAACTGGTTGCCAGGCAGGTTGGTAGCGACATTCATCGAGTCGCCCACTTGCACGGTGTTGACATCGCTGTTTCCCACGTATGCGTAGGCGTTTGTGACCTCAGTCCCAGCCGCCGCAGTCATTGTTCCAAGCACCGCGTCATTAGAGCTGACCGCGATGCCTGCCGCAGCCGAGTTTGTTCCAATCGACAGTTGGCCGTTGGCATTGATGGTGGCGCTGGTGCCTGCAGAAAGCGTGCCGGCCGAGACTGCACTTGCAATGGCTGTTTGCAAGGTAGCGATGGTGTCGCCGGCCACTGCCTTATAGGTCATCGTTTCGCCTGTGGTGGCGTCGCTAATGGTGGTAACCGAGCCGGCTGTCAGTGCGGTAGTTGTAGCCAGGGGGCTGGCAGGCGATCCTTGTGAGGATGTGTACGTTGTTGAGGCGGGCACGAACGGCGGCGTGGTACTGTCTGAGCCGCCGAAGACATAGACGCCTTGATACGATGCGTTTGCCTGTGCTATCACGCTGCTGAGTACGCTCTGCACCTGGCTGGCGATGGCCTGCTTATTGCCTGTCAGGATGGCTGAGCTGGCGCCCGAGGTGCCCAATGTGACCGCGGAGTTCAGCGACGTCACGATGGAACTGATGGCCGAGTCTGCCGTCTGCAACTGAGGCAGTAAAGAGCTGACGTTGCTCGTGTACTGGTCTACGTTTGCCGAATACGCCAGCGACCTGACCATATTGGCCGAGGCAGCAGGGTCATCGGAAAGCTGGTTGACCCGCAAGCCGGTTGACACCTGCTCCGTCGCAGTTGCGAGAGCCTGCTGGCTCTGCTGCATCTGGTATTGGATATCGGGAAGCATATTCGCGACGCGCATTTTTGCCCTTCTTCGCGCGGCCATACGCCGCGTCCCTGAATGTTTACTCCGCCGCGGCGGTGCCCATGCTCATGGTCACGGCGAACATCGATTGAATGGTCGTGACGACTCGAGCGGCGGCCTCGTAAGCCTGCTGATAGGTGATCAAGTTAGCAGATTCCTCGTCGATAGATACCCCTGAAGCCGAACTGAGCTGGTTGTTAAGCTGCGCCAGACTAGCCGTGGTTGCTGTCGATTCCGCGTTAGCATTGGAGGTAAGACTGCCCACCTGGTAGACAAGGCTCGCATATGCGTTGCCGGGGGACTGCCCTGCAGGCAGCGCGGTGGTCTGGACAGCGCTGAGATTAGCTAGATTGCCGTTGCTTCCTGCGGTGCCATCAGAACTGGCGGCAATCAATGTGGGGTCCGAGGTGGCCATTTTGATAGAGGCGGCCGATCCGGCAGCCGTTGCTGGAATCGTGAAAAGGTTTTGGCCGGCGCTGCCGTTTTGATCGTATCCCATTGCCTGAGCCGCATTCATTGCGGTGCCAAACTGATTGGCCAGCGTGTCCAACTGACTCAAGAGGCCGGGAATCGTCGTGTCGCGTGTCTGAATGGTTCCGCCGAGATCTCCGCTGCTGAGCGACTTAGTGATGTCGGTGCCGTTCTGATCCAGAACGTGTGTCATGCCATCGCTGCCGGTGGTGGTCTGCAATGTGAAGCTCTGTGAGCCGACAACCAGTGGCGTTCCGTTGCCGGTTGCCAGGGTTACCCCGTCGTCGCCTTTCGTGACCGAGACGCTTGTCAGAGCCGACAGCTGCAGCACGAGCTGGTCCTGCTGATCCTGCAGTGTCCCGCCGTCCTGTCCGCTCCCCGTCAGTTCGGCAATCTGCGGGTTCAAGGCGGCAATCTGCTGCGTGAGCTGGTTGATCTGGCTTACATCCTGGCTGACCTGGGTATTGAGCCCAGTCTGCTGCGAAGTCAAAGTGTTGGAAGCTGTGTTGAAGGCCGTGGCCAGATTCTGCCCGGCAGTGAGAACTGCTTGGCGCGATGTGGAGCTGCCTGGATTTGTCGAGAGACTCGAAAGGCTCGAAAACAGGGCCGACATCTCTGTTCCGATATCCTGCGTTGAGGTTGTGAAGGTGGGCTGAATCTGTTGCAGCGAGGCCAGTTGAGCATTGGCGCCACTCTGCGCCTGTGTCTCCTGCTGGATCTGTGTCTGCAGCAGCTCATCCCGAATGCTCTGGTAGCCTTTGAGCTCAACTCCGCTCCCCGCGCTGAAGGTGCCTTCATTAACGGGCGCCGTCTCTTCGAGAATGGGCACCTCGCGCGTGTAGCCGGGCGTATTTGCGTTTGCTATGTTGTTGTTGGTTGCCTGCAGCGAGCCTGACGCGGCGTTCAGCGATTGCACGGCGATCGAAAGTGAGGTGCTCAGAGACATGGATTACATCTCACAGGACCAGGTCTGATATTTCAACCTGGAACCGCGGGCCTCCTGGAATCGTCCTGTATGGCTATTGCACAACAAAGAGAGGAGAGCAATTGACTTGCCAGAGTGCTTCAACAGAGCTGCGTACTGCAAGTTCAACTCGCGGATCGCTCTGCTTGTCGCGCGTATCTTCTGTTCTACGGCTGCGTCAATGTGCTCGAGTAAGGGCTGGTCGGATGAATGAATTCCTTCGCTGACGGTATTTGCCATTGTCACCAGGCTGGAACAGAGCATTTCCTGCTTGGCAACACTTTCTTGAAACCGAGGCAATGCATTGGCGGCAATCGCATCCGTGGCAACGGAAATCTCGGCCGCCAATGCCTGCAATTGCTGCAGATACCTGGCGGCGATCTGATCGCGCGTCTGGAGTGCTTCGCCGTTCATTTGCAAGCCCTTCTGGCAAATCTCTTTTCCATGACGAAAGAGATCTTTCACTCGCCGCTCACGCTTCCCTATACGGCTTTGTTTTCGATCATGGCCTCAGCTGTTTTGGTTGCGTCAACCTGGTATGCACCACTGCTCACAGCTTGGTGGAGAGAATCCACCTTGTCTTGACGGATTTCAGGAAACTTCATCGCCTGACTGGTCAACGCCTGGACCGATGTGTTGTCGGTGTGGAACGTCGTCCGGTCTTCTGTCGCACCGTGAGTACCGGCCAGGCCGTTGTTCAAGACCTGCTTCGCACCCCGGTCAACTGGCAGCTGGATTGCTGCCGGACTGTTCGCTTCAATCTTCATCGCGACTTCTCCTGTCTCAACGCTAATGCTATCGGCCCTTTCAGGAAAAGATTTCAATCGACGACTGAAGACATTGAGAACACGCGAGTTGCATCTATTGCGGCTCCTATTCTGTGTGCGCGTGGGGCGTCTTCGCTGCAATCGCGACCCGAGCGTCGTCTGCCTTATGAAGCTGTTTTGAGATCATCTTTGCAATGCCGATTCCTCCTGATGCGGTCATTGAAGTCCCCAACGACTGCATCGCCATCCCCTGAAACTGATCCTTGCCGGCGTCTGCGTCATCATCGTCTCCACCAGGCACTGAGCCGAAGCTCTGTTCCGCCTGCTGTAGCCAGCTCCCGAGAAGAATCGACTCGAAGTCCTTTGCCGATTTCTCGATCTTCGAATTCTCTGTTGCCACCGAAGCAGCCTGTCTGATCACCTGGCTTGCACTTGAAGACAGAGGTCCAATGACTACTCCTGAAATGCCACCAAACGCCGAAACATTGGCCACTAAATCACCTCCAGATCAGCTTGCAGTCCACCTGCCGCTTTGATCGCTTGCAGGATCGCTATGATGTCGTGGGAGGTCGCGCCAATGGCATGCAATCCTTTGATCAGCTCATCGACGTTCGCCCCCTCTTCCAGCTGGATGGATTGTGCTGGCGCATCGTTCACCGTCAGCCTTGTTTCCTCGACCGTCTCCGGCTTACCACTTGAGAAGGGAGGTGGCTGCACTACTACATGTGAGGTTTGTACGTCGATGGTCAAGCTCCCGTGAATCACAGAAACCGGCGAGAGCTTCACATCGCCCCCCATCACGATTGTGCCTGTGCGTTCATTCACGACCACCTTGGCCGGTGAGCGGAAACTGATCGAGAGGTTTTGGACACGCGAGATAAGGATTGGCACTGAAAGAACACCACTGTCGGCAACGTTTATGTCGATCCGGCGGCTGTCGAGTGCGGCTGCGATCGTCTTCCCAAACTCCGCATTGATCGCGTCCGCAACATCGCGTGCAGCGGTGAAGTCCGAGTTGAGTAGCAAAAGAGAGACTATCCGAAAGCGGCTTAGATCAACGGCTGCCTCACGTTCGACGGTCCCGCCTTCAGAAATTCTGCCAACCGTCGGATGATTTACGCTCTTGACGTTGCCGGATGCGCCTTCCGAGTAGCCGCCTATGACCAACGGTCCTTGCGCTTCTGCATAAACCTCTCCGTTCGCGGCGCGAAGAGCCGTGAGCAGCAGCACTCCACCTTCAATGCTCTTGGCATCGCCCACTGAAGAAACCGTGACATCGACCTTCATTCCCGGCCGCGAGAACGCCGGAAGTGATGCTGTTACAAACACGGCGGCGACATTCTTCACGACCACTACTCCGGGCGCGATTTGCACTCCCATCCGCTGCAGAGTATTGGCCAGCGTCTGAACGGTAAAAAACGTCTGTTGCGTGTCGCCAGTTCGGCTCAGACCAATCACCAGACCATATCCGACCAATTGATTGTCGCGCACGCCTTCAATCTGCGTTACGTCGCGAATCAGCACCTTGCGGTCAGTTGCGGATGCGAAGAGTGCAACCGAAGCGAGAATCCACACAACAGCAAGCAGGGTGAGCCTCTCCGGCCAATTAGGACGACTTCTCAACCCTGGTTTGCGCGGCTTGTCAGTTAGAAATTCAATAGCCATAGGATCGCCCTTGTAAGGAAATTCGGCGGACGCACGCCGTCTGAGATGATTCCCTTGCCCTTCATTTCGATTTCAAGATTGCTGAGAGCCGTCGAAGGCACAGTATTGTTGGGGCCGATGTCGCCCGGCCGGATCATGCCTCGCACAGTTACATTCTCGTGTTGGTTGTTCATGAAAATCTGGCGCTGTGCTTCGACTACAAGGTTCCCGTTTGGGAGCACGGAGATCACCTGGCCTGTAAGGTTCGTCTGAAACAGCGTATTTGAGGCCGTGGATCCCTGACCCTTGAGCGCCGAAGACGAATTCCCCGACAGAAGAGGGTTGGTTGCTGCAGGAGTTCTTCCCATGACGCCGGTGATAGCTGAAGTGCTGGTAAAGCTTCGTTCGCTGTCAACGGTGCCGGACTGGGTCGCCGTTGTCTGAACACCAACCTGAATCGTTATGGTGTCATTCAGATGGTGCGCCTTGTAATCGACAGAGAAGTCGCCCAAAGGGCTTTGGTCAGTCCAGAGACTCCCAACCGTGTGCTCATCTGCTACTGGAACATATTTCTCCTGCAAGCGCGCAATGTAGTCCGCACGCAGTTGTTCGGGTTTTTTCCCGCGTGTCTTCGGCATGTCCTGGCTCAAGGTGAAGACCGAAGAAACTCCGAGCAGGACCACGAAGGCGGTTAGTTTGAGGGGTATCGATTGGAAGCGCATCTTAGAAGCTCTTTCTCAGCAGACTCGCGTTGACCACTTCGGCCACATAAACCTGCTTGTGGTCCGGACTTGCAACGCGAATCCTGTGGCCCGCAAGGCCGTTTTCGAGACTTATGACGGCGATCTGGATATGCGCCCGGTCATCATCCATGACCAGCGTTGCGTGCGCACCAGCACGCATGGTGATGGCAACATTCGGTTTCAACGCGGCAGGCGGAGCGCTTGACTTATCAGGCGCGCGTCCGGCTTGCTCTCTTCGCCAGCTCACGATGGCATAAAAAGGTAGACATTCGTCAGGCGTATGACAGGCAAGTTTGACCCAAGAATGAGTTCCGGAGTATCTTTCGGACCACCTATCGCCGAGTGGCTCAACTGCAACGACATCCAGCAAAGGATTCGGTTCGGTCGCGACCACATTCGCGAGCAGGGACACCTGCGCGCCGGCGACACCAATTCCTCCCGTGGAGACGGCTCGCGCGACTTGATCCGCCGTGATCGCAAAGCGGTCTTGAAGCTGAGACTGACTCCATCCTGTAAAACTCATGGCCGCAATTGATAACATCCCGATCCATTTTGCAGTCATATATCCTCTTTGCCTCTGTTTCTTTTGAGCTCAACGTTCTACTGCGCAAGCTGGTTCAGTTGCTGCAACATCTCATCAGCAGCTTTAACAACACGCGAATTGGATTCATAGGACCGCTGAGCCAGAATCATTGCCACGAATTGGTTGACAACGCTGACGTTCGACTGCTCCAGCATGCCTTGCTGCAAGCTTCCCAACCCCTCCGCGCCGCCAGGGGTTCCAACTACCGGTTGACCGGAAGCAGTTGTCGGAAGGTACATGTTGTTTCCCACGCTATTCAGGCCGCCGGGATTGATGAACAAGGCCGTCTGAATAGCACCCACCTGCGTGGCCGCGGTTTGGCCTGGTTGGGTTACGCTGACCGTCCCGTCGCTGCCGACTGTCACGCTCAAAGCATCCACGGGGATCGTCACCGCGGGTTGTAGCGGATTGCCATCCGCTGTGACCAGCGCTCCCTGTGCATCGGGGTGAAACGAGCCGTCGCGCGTATAACCTATCTGCCCATTGGGCATCAGGATTTGAAAAAAACCAGCGCCCTGAATGGCAAGGTCGAGGGGATTTCCGGTGGTAGCGAAGTCGCCTTGAGTCTGTATGATCTCGGTCGCCGCAGGCCGGGTGCCAAGACCGATCTGCAGACCCGCCGCCACCGTGGTCTGTTGCGTTGCGGCTGAACCGGGCATGATTTCGTTCTGATACAGAAGGTCAGTGAAGTTCACTTGGCGCTGTTGGAAGCCCGTGGTACTTGAGTTCGCCAGGTTGTTGGCGATGTTGTCCAGATTTAATTGCTGGGCCGTCATTCCACTAGCGGCTGTATAGAGGGCACGAAACATATCCAGTTCCTTTCAAAGTTGGTCCAGTTGGCATCTGAAACTGCATCAACTAACGCGTGGTAAGTCCTGCGCGGCGGTCTTGTCAAGCTCGGTGCTGAACATCGTTAGCACGCGGCGCATGGTCTCGACCTCACGCTCAGCGGTAATCATCTCGACGACGCTGGTGACGGGGTTGACGTTTGAGCTCTCGAGCATTCCCTGGCGCACCTGAGAGTTCTTGGCGGGAATTGCAGCGCCGGCGGGCGCCGTGTAGTAGGTGCCGCCTGCACTCTGGATTTCCACTTTTGGAGCAAACTCGACCATCTTCAGCCGTCCTGAGATTGCGCCATTCGCTGAGATTGTTCCGTCCGGGCTGATCGAAACAGGCGATCCAACAATCGTAATCGGGCCATTATCGCCCATTACGGGATCGCCCGATGCAGTGATCAACTGTCCTTGCGGCGACACGCGGAAGTTTCCTCCGCGAGTGTAGACGGGGCCCGTAGTGGTCTGCACAGCGAAGTATCCAGGCCCTTCCATGGCAAGGTCGAGATCGTTGCCCGTCCGCACCAGAGCGCCTTGCGAAGTATCCAGATGCGTACCGCTCAGTACGCCATAATCATTCGCATCCTGGTTGAGGATGGAGAGAGGAGAGTTGCCCATGGTAGCGAGAACCGAGCCGAAAACGTTGTGACTCGCCCGAAAGCCCGCGGTGCTCACGTTAGCCAAGTTATTGGCTATCGTATCGAGCGCCTGAGTACGAGACATCAGCCCGGCACAGGCTGCGTAGTATCCACTGTTCATCGTGTGGCCTCAGGCAATTAATAAGCACGCCGGAGGCCAATTGAGCCTACATCCTATTTATGTTGGGTTTGGCTCTATTTCAGCAAAGAAGACGGAAAAGTTGCAGATTGTGTTCCATCCCTGGCAAGGCGCGAATGAGAAACCCATGAGATGAAGTGCTTCATTCTCTATAGCGCGGGACCTCTCGGCTTGCAAAGTGAGATCGTCTCCGCCAGAGCCAGAGGAACTCTCATTCCATAAGTACGTAACTGAGTCCCCTGGATTTTCCTGCTTTATGCTGCTTCTTGCTCAGCGTGGCCCGTGCCCATCGAGTGGATGTCGTCGAGAGCAGATTCATTAAAATCTGCCCGGACACCTGCTAGTTCGTGCGCAGCATTGAGTATAAACCTCCAAGTAGAGGATTCGCGGCAGTCATTCACGCTGCGTATCGCAGCGAGAACAAACAACGGCAGTGATCCCTCAAGTGCGGACAATGCGCCAGGGTCACTTGCGCCCGAGACGCCGTCTGGCCAGCCCAGAACCTTTGGAATTGCCCCTACCTCATGCAGCAGCCCAACCAGGTATGCATTTTCCGGAGAAATGCGATCGAGCGACTCAGCAACAAGTTGGGCGTATTGCGCGATCAAGCGACCGTGCTTCCAGAACGCAGTCGCTGCCGAATTGTGGCCTTCGAACGCAAACGTTCGAGCAGACATTGCGCCGAACCATGTGCCCAAATCCAGACTGGCTATACAGTCACCCATCCGGCACGGTAGCCCCGCAGCGAAGTCATAATCTTTGCCAATCAGCCGTAGGGTCTGGATGGTTGCTCCGACATCGCTCAGAACGAGTTCGGAAGCCTTCTCCAAGTCGATACATGACTCATAGAGAAGCATTTCCAGACCCAAAACCGTTGCCGGCATGACCGGCACGTCATCCAGGAAATCCGCATCTTCCTGTGCGAGCTTGTTCAGCTGTTGGAATTGGAGACATTGCCACGCAGACGAGGGAATCCAGCTATGGTCAATTACCGGGTTAACTGTTTGATCGAGCACCTTATCGCACCTGCTGTGTCCCTATCGGCACAGACAGACGATTTGTCCAAGCAAAAGCACAACCTTTCGACTGAACAGAAGACAATTTGCTGGGGGCAAGAAAGAAATTAGAAGCCCATTAACAACCATTGGCAGAGGAGTGAGCTTTATCCAGCCCTGAAAAAGAGGTCGACTGCTTTGGCTTCATACTTGAGACGCGCCCATATGTATTCCCTGCACCTGCTGATGATGACTTCATCGGCATCGAGATCGACTCCATGGCTGCAAAGAATCTGGGCCATTTCGGCGGGAGTCTGAACGCTTTCGAACGTCCATTCCTTTGGAGTTGTATCGGCACACAGCTCTTGCATTTGCTCTCTTAGTTGCATTTGGGTCTCAAAGTCGCTGGGCGTCACGAAGCACGGCTGCGTATTGCAGCCGGTCATTTGCTCGATTGCATACAGCAGTCCATACTCAATGCCAAGAACGAAGCCCATAAACAGGCGCTTCGTTTTGGGTACGTAATGGAGTGGAATTGCGGAATAGAGCTGGATAAGAACTGACGGAATTTGAATTCCGATCTGGATCGGATGCTTCGGAACGGAAAACACCGGGCAGCTCCACTGCACGGCTCGGGCGCCTGTTACCTGCTTCTCGCTCACGAAGCCGTACCGTGACAGGATTTCGCCGATCTCGCCTCCGGCTTCCTTCTGCGCGTCTGTCGCTTCTCTGAGTTGTTCGGCGGTCAGCAAACTTCGGCCGATCAGAAGCAAGCCCAATGGCATGCGTGAGACGTGATTCACCTGCTCCTGCCCTGTTGAGAGCAGCTCCGAAAGCTTCTTTTCAGCTGCCGCCTTAAAGCACGCGGAGCTGCAATACCAGCAACCGTGCATGGTGATCCCAGCCTTCTGGGCGGAAAGATGCCGCAGGGCCAGCGATCGGTGGCAGCCTTCGCATCGGGAGGTAAAGACCCTAAATCCAGCAGCCCATGCCGGCGAGGCTATTGAATGGATCAGCTTCATGGGTTTTTACGCTCCTGGTTCACTATTCTGCCAACTAAGTCCTTGCTTATGGCGCTTAACGGAGTACTGGAGGAAAGATCGGCTGCAAAACCTCAATCACGCGAAGCCCATAGTTCCCGTCGATCACTACCGCTTCGCCCCTGGCGATTACCTTTCCTTCGAGAAGAAGCTCGACTGGCTCTTCCACCTGTCGATCTAGTTCAACGACAGACCCGCTTGTCAGTTCCAGTACTTCGCGCAATGTAAGCTGGCGCTGTCCAAAACGCAAAGTTACATTGAGCTCAACGTCCATAACCAGATTCAGGTTTTTCTGCTCAAGGGCCGCTCCCCCAGTAGAACTTTTGATCGAGCTTTCAGTGCGGGCGGCGGTGCTCCCAGCCTGGGCGTGGAGAGATAATGCTTCGGCCAACGCCGGGTTCAGGAACATCAGAATTGATACGCGATTAGCTTCATCGTCGGCAACGGTAAACTTGTCAACGCTCGTAGGGTTCAATGCCGGTTCCGAGGCCGAAGAGACTTCAATCGTGAGTGTGCCATACTCTTTAGCGAGCGTGGAGACAAATTCTCTGACGCCATCTCTGATCAGCATCAGCAGGTGCTCGTACTGTTCTGCGCCGAATTCAACGGCGGGCTGTCGAACGATCTTCGATACCACCGTGGCGGCTTCGGCACGACGAAACTCCAGCAGAAACTCCCCGCGAAGGCTCCCGTCGACAGTAAGCCTTATCTGTACTGGTTCAGAGTTCTTCGAAGCCAAATCGGCGTCTGGCATCACAGCGATCAGCCAAGGCGACCCGCTGGCTTCGTTAAGAGCCCCAACCAACGCATTGAAGAATGCAATCGAGAAAGCCTGGTGAGTCTTGTCGGCTGTCGGGTTCGTCATAACTAGTCCTTTCTCGCGACCGGTTCTTGCGACCGGGATGAGAGTTGTGCTGCCTTCCGCGCACCGTTGCGAACTGGCAGTGCCTCAAAGATTTCGACATCTTCTACCGTAAGTCGCCCGGGAGTTCTCACTGGCGCCTTCATCCTCAAGATCGTTCCCGGCTTCAGATCGATTAGATCCTTCACCACCACGCGCATCTGAGTTATGTCTGCGGCCACGGTGAAGTCGCAGTCGAGAATCCGTTCACGAAGACTGGGATTTCGGAGAAGCCGAAGGCTCGATATCTTCTTCGACTGCGCTGCTTTCAGGTGTCTCAGCAGGAACCCCACAAACGATGTTGGCAGCACGATGTTGAACGGTCCAGTTGTTCCCCCCAATGTCATTTCGAACATCAACAGCACAAGCTTTTCATTCGCCAGAAATACCTGCTGAATCATGGCTGGCTTGATACAACGGCCAGGTGTCAGGGAAAGGTTCAGGGTCCGCCATGAGCGCTCCACTTCCTTTATGATGAGGGCGGTAACACTCTGCATGATCTCTTCATCGATGTCGGTGAGCTCGCGTGCATCTTCTGAAGCCGTTCCCGCACCGCCAAGCAATAGATCGATGATCGGAAAGATCAAAGCTATGTCCATCTCCATCAGAAAATTGCTTTCCATCACGTTCAATGCGCAGGGAAGAAGATAGCTATTCGAAGCGATCTTGCTCGTATAGTCCAGGATAGCCATCTGTTCGAGCGATAGCAGCTTCAGCCGCAATGAGGTACCAAGATACAGTTCCAGCGAGTTGGTGACGCTAAGTGCGAACTTCTCATGCAGGGCAGTCAGCGCGCGTGCATTCTCATTCGATAGACGGCCTGCATATCGAAAGTTGCACGAATGAATCGTGCGCGGCTTTGGATGTTGCTCAGTTCTCCTCACCGCGTTCATCGTCTTATCTGATCCAGCCGATGCCATCATGCTTCCATCCTTAGCTGGTGGCTTTCAGGAGCCCGGCAAGCCGCCTGCAGCCGGTTCGGTTTCACCTCAGCTCCTTCGCGGAGATGTTTCAACGAAGCACGCAACTTCACCATCGCACCGGCATGGATTTGCGAAACCCTGGATACTGCGATACCCACTATTTTGGAGACCTCCATCATCGTTAGCTCCTCGTGGTAATACAACGAAAGAATCAGTTGCTCTCTCTCCGACATCTGAGATACAGCCTCTGCAAGCTGCTCCTTTCTTTCGCCTTTCAGGCAAAGTTCAAAGGGGTTGTCCTCACCTGTGCTTGGCGCCGATTCGATCAGGTCATAGGACTCGGCGTGATCGTGAGAGGAATTCGTTAGCTGCCCAACCAGGTGCAGGCCGTCCAGCTGGGTTTGCGTGTCTTGCAATTCATCCAGACCCATCTGCATGTCTGCCGCTATCTCTTCTTCATTCGGCTGCCTTCCCAACTGTGATTCGAGCTTGACGATTGAGGAGGTGATCTCTCGCCCTCTCCTGCGCAATGTGCGCGATCCCCAGTCAAGCTTGCGCAGACTGTCCAGAATTGCACCGCGGATTCGAAATTTTGCAAAGGTTGAGAATTGCGCATCCTTCGACCTATCGTAACTGCGACAGGCTTCGAGTAGACCGATAACGCCCGCCTGCACCAGATCTTCCATATCCACATGTTTGGGCAGCCGCTCTCGGATTCTTGATGCCACGTAATGGACCTGCGGCAGTTCGCGCACCACAAGTTCGTTGCGTTCGTCAACGTCTTCGCTACTTGCACGATAAGCCAATTCTGCTGTTGTCATTCAATTGCCCCCTTCGTACGGCACTCGATACCCTGTGCTTCCGCATTCAAAACGTAGTACCCACTTAAGACGCTTTGCCTGTCTCTCTCGGAGTCTTTCCATAACTGTTTCAATGGAGGACCCCAACGGACTGAACCGGCGTCATTGGCGGAATCTCCCCTGGAGAGATAACAACGATCCTGGGAATAAACGGCTCCAAAAGACGGCGAAGATAGTAACGGCCGGGAGAGGCACAAAGCAGGACCGGCGGTGCCGAGCTAATCTCTTTCCCGAAGTTCATACGCAACCCATCTAGCACGCGACGGGCCAATGTAACCTGTTGCGGAGTCGAGATCGCCTGATTCGGTTGCAGGTTTGACCCCCGCATGCATTCATCCTCAATGGTCGTGTCAAGAGTGACCACCCTAAGTTCGCCCTGGTCATTCAGTAACGGTCGGATGAGCGAACGTCCAAGTGTGTGGCGTACAGCCTCGACCAGCGCGATTGGATTCTTGTTGAATGACGCCGTGTCGACGAGTGTTTCCAGAATTGTCCCAAGGTCGCGAATCGACACCTGCTCGCGCAGCAGCTGTTGTAAAACCTTTTGGACTTCACCCAAGCTCATCAGCTTGGGAATCAGTTCATCGATTAGCTTTGGGTGAGAATCGCTGAGCCGGTCAAGCAGTCTCTTGGTTTCATGTCGCGACAAGAGTTCATTGGCGTTTTGCTTAATCACCTCTGACAGATGGGCAGCCAGCACGGATGTTGGGTCGACCACCGCATATCCCGCTGCAATCGCCTGGCCTTGTGTTTGAGGAGTAATCCACTTTGCCGGCACGTCAAAGGCCGGTTCACGAGTATCCTGGCCTGGCACGTTAGGCGCATCGGCATTGGAGCTGATCGCGAGCAGACAGTCCCGGCGCAGTTCCCACCGGGCGATTTCGACCCCTCGCAGGTAAATCACGTACTCTCGCTCCCGCAGAGCGAGGTTATCGGTGATGTGGATTGACGGAACAAGAAATCCGAGCTGTAGAGCCAGACTCTTTCGCATGGACTTTACGCGGGAAAGAAGCTGGCCCCCCTTCTGTGCGTCGACGAGGGGCACCAGTCCCATGCCCACTTCGAGCATGAGTTCATCGAGCTTGAGAACAGCATCCATGGGGTCCACTTGAGGAGCGGCCACGCCACCTGACAATGCGGTTTTGGCAATCAACTCCAGCTCGTCAACCTCGTCTTTTATAGTTTGCGGTTTCAGTTTCCACGCCGCGAACATCAGTACTGCGGCCAGGCTGAAGAAGGCGATTTTCGGTAAGCCTGGGATCAACCCCAGAGCCGTCAGTGCGCCACCTGCGATCCAGAGCAGGCGAGGACTATTGAAGAGCTGCCTGCCAACATTTACGCCCAGCGACTCCTTCGATGCGGCCCGAGTGACGACGATACCCCCAGCCACGGAGACGAGCAAAGAAGGAAGAATCGTGACCAAGCCGTCGCCCACGGTGAGGATCGTGTAGGTCTTCAACGCTTCCTGGAAAGGAACACCTTGCTGAAATACGCCGATCAAGAAGCCAGCGATAATGTTGATGGCCATGATTAGAATGGTGGCCAGCGAATCGCGTTGACTGAAGCGAGCCGCGCCATCCATCGCACCGCAAAATTCTGCCTCCCGTGCCACTCGCTCACGTCGTGCGCGGGCCTGCTGCTCATTGATGATGCCGGCGTTCAGATCGGCATCGATCGCCATCTGCTTGCCAGGCATGGCATCGAGTGTAAAGCGAGCTGTAACCTCTGCCGTGCGCACAGCGCCGTGAGTGATTACAAGGAACTGAATTGCGATTAGCGCCAGGAAAAGAACGAAGCCGACGATATAGTTACCGCCAACCACAAACTGGCCGAATGCTTCGATCACCTTGCCTGCAGCTGCAGTTCCTTCGTTTCCATGCAGCAGGATGCGGCGAGTGCTGGCCAGGTCGAGAGACAGCCGGAGTAATGTAAGCAGTAACAGTAGACTTGGAAAAACTGAGAATTGTACCGGACGTAGGATCTGAATCGCCGTGAGCAGCACCAGGATAGAAGCGGTAATACTGATGGTTAATAGCAGATCAAGAAGGAAGCTTGGCAACGGCACAAGCATCACAAAGACCATCGAGACCGCTGCGATGGGCGCGATCCACTCACCGGACTTCCGGAGAAAAGCCACTACCTGCGCCATCATGGCGTCACCTTCGATTTTGAAGTGGATACACCAGATATGCTGTCAGTCTTCTGACCAGAGGCATTCCTTGACCGCCGGTCTGCTTCGGCGCGACGCACCTCAGCCTGGGCTCGGAAAACCAGGGCGAGAATCTCTGCTACTGCCTGGTACAAATTCGCCGGGATCGAATCGCCGACTTCCACGCTCTTGTAGAGAGCTTGCGCCAGTGGCCTGTTCTCAATGAGCATGATTCCGTGTTCGCGCGCCAACTGCTTAATCTTCTCCGCCAGCAGGTTGCGCCCCTTGGCGACAACGACCGGCGCGGGCATATCCGTTAAATAGCGGAGTGCTATTGCATAGTGAGTTGGATTCGTGACAATGACTGTGGCGGTTGCGGCAGCCTGCAAAGATTGTTTTTTGCGCATCGCCCTCTGTAATTGACGGATGCGCGATTTGATGACAGGATTGCCGTCTGTTTCCTTGTATTCCTGACGCACCTCCTGCTTAGTCATCTTCATGTCGCTTTCCATCTTCTTGAGGGTCAATACATAGTCGACCGCGGACCATGCCGCCAGGACGAGTCCTGACTTCCACGTCAACTCCAGCACCATTGATCCTTCAAAGTTCGCGAAAGGCCTCAATCCAAGACTCGACGCGTGGGTCATCGTCTCCCAATGTGCGCGTACTGTGTTGACAGTGATCCAAAGAATGGCGCCAAACGGCAGAAGCGACTTCATCAGATTGCTGAAACCTACAGGTGAAAAAATCTGTCCCAGCTTGCTGGCTGGATTGAATCGTTCGAACTTCAACGCTAGCGCCTCGGGCGCAAAATTAACACCTCCCTGCGCCAATCCGGTCAGCATCGAAGCCATCATGCCCGCAAGCAGGATCGGAACAATCCACCGCATCACTTCAATCACGCTCCAAAAGAGCACCGGCCCATTGCTTTCGATATCTCCCGAGCCTGCGGCATAAAGGGTATTGCGATAAAACGACGTCCAGTGGGTAACTGCGGTCGGCGCCATCAGAGTCATGACGCCCGCCACGGCAGCAAGAGCAAAGACACCAGGCAATTCGCGCGAACGAGCTACCTGGCCCTGTTCCCGCGCCTTGTTCCGCCGCTTCGGTGTTGCCTGTTCCGTCTTGTTGCTGTCAGCCATGTTGTCCTATTGCGCCAGGTGCTATCGAGCCAGGTGGAGAATATGGTCGGTCACAGTCATCGAGTTCAGAAACAAGTGTTCAAATAAATTCGGCCAGTACTTGAGTGCAGAAATCAGAATCAAGAGTCCTAGAATGCTCTTGACCGCTGGGCCCAATAGCATCAGCGGCAGTTGTGGAGACGCCTTGCCGAGCAGGCCGAGCGCGATGTCGGCAAGCAATGTTGCCGAGAGTACCGGTGCGGCAATCTGGATGCCGATGGAAAATACGCTAGCACCTGCCTCCAACGCGGCCGACGTGAACGCTGCTCCAAAGTGGCCCGAGGCAGGGGGCAGGTAGTCGAAACTCCGCGCCAGCGCGCGCAATATCCAAAAGTGGACGTTCAAGCGCAGGAAGATCAGCATCGCGATGGTCTGATGGAACGTAGCCACCACCGTTGATTCCACCTGTGTCTGCGGATCGAGGATATTGACCAGCGAGTACCCCATCTGTACGCTCAATACCTGTCCAGCCATCTGCACGCCGTCGAAGACAATATTGGTTGTGACTCCAAGAGCGACTCCAATGAGCAATTCACTGAAGACCATCATGGGCCATTGACTGATACTCATCTGCGGCATTTTGGCTGCAGTCATCGGATACAGGAGTGCGGTCAAAGCCATCACCAGCACCGCCTTCACGCGGGCCGGAATCGCGACGCTTCCAAAGAAGGGCGCGAAGAGCATGATGCCGGTGAGCCGGACACCGATCGTCAACAATGCTCCGAAGATCTGGACCAAAGATATGTTCACTACTGCAACACCTGGTGAAAGTCGGTTAAGAGGTTGATAGTATAGAGCGACAAGTGCCGCCACATCCACGGCATCATCATGAAAAGGGCTGCGCCGGTTGCAAGCAGACGGGGAACGTGGGACAGGGTTTGGTCCTGAAGGGTTGTAAGCACCTGTAGAATGTTGACCACAAGGCTGACAGCGATAGCAACCAACAGAATCGGCGCAACCAGAATCACAACCTCCTGAAGCATCATTCGACCAAGCAGAACCACTTCATCGACGCCCATTAGTTGAAACTCCTCATCAAAGCGCCGATAAGAAGGTGCCAGCCGTCCACCATGAGAAAAAGCAGTAGCTTGAGCGGAGTTGAGATAACCACTGGCGGCAATTGCATCATGCCAACAGAAGTGGTGATTGACGCGACAACCATATCAACAACGAGGAAGGGCAGAAAGAGTACGGCGCCGATCTGAAATCCTGCTTTCAGCTCAGACAGAATGTATGCTGGCAACAGAACGCGGAAGGAAATGTCGTTGATGTTCGCGGGCCGAGGCTCCTTGGCCATTTCGAGAAAGAGCGCAACATCCTTCTCGCGAACATAGTGTGACATGAACTGACGCATGGGTACACCGCTGCGGGCCACAGCATCGAGAGCGGTGATCTTGCCCTCCTGCAGCGGCACCACCGAGTCGTTGTAGATTGTCAGGCCAATCGGTTGCATCAGAAAGAAGGTCATGATCGCCGATAAGCCAACCAGGGTCTGGTTGGATGGCGTTGTCTGAAGGCCTAGCGCCTGCCGGAGGAAGTGAAAGACAATCAGTAGCCGTGCGAAGGGCGTCATGCAGATGAGGATCGATGGTATGAGGGTCAGGAATGTCAGCAGGATTACAATGGTCCATTGCGCTGAACCGCCGCCTAACCCCGTAATCCGCAATTCGTTTGGATTCGACGCCGTGGTGCCAAGCTGTATAGGGGCGGGAGCTGAAGGCGCCGCTGCTGATGGCTGAAGTTCCGCGACAGGCGTGGTTCCCGCACCTGCGTTACCTTGCAAGGGCGATGCCTTTGCCGCTGTCGCCGCCAAGGAGATCATCAGGCAAAGCATCACTTGGATGATCAAGGAGTGTTTCACGCCCGCTTCCCCCCTTGCTTCACAGCCAGTTGAACAGTTCGCTGTGCTGCGGGCTCGATAGGCTGCTTCTTCGTCTCCTTCGTAAGCCGCTTCTTAGGGACAGCCATTCTTTCGCACAGCACCTCTCCGAACGAATCCTTTGTCCCTAACTTCGCCAGCAAAGCAACGTTTGAGGCTCCGCCGCCTATGAGGTACTCAAGCCCGTCTACCTGGATCACGGCTACAAATCGCTTTTCGCCGAGCGAAACGGATGCAGCCACATGCAGCCGCCTGGTGCTGGATCGGGATACCTGTCGCGCTCGAATCCATATCCATGCGCGCGAGAGGAGTCCTATCGCGTTTTGAAGGGTAGTCGAAGACTCGCAGTCAGCGGAAACTGGCAGATGCATCGTCGAATTCGGCGCGTGAATCGATGCGCTAGAAGGATTTGTATTCATGAAAGGTCTGTGAGCCGTACGGCAAGACGTTCGCCAACAACTTCAAATTCAGTCCAACCAACCAATTGCCCATTGACTCGCAGAGGCAAGTCACTGCTTTGGTGATACGCGGTTTCTACGATGGAACCAATTCCGAGGGTAAGCAGGTCGCCAACCGAAAACCTGACCACGGGGAGATCCAGCGTGAGCGTGCAGGGAAGCCACGGCAGCAATTCGCACGGATCCAGGTCCAGGGGCTTTTCCATCAACTGAGGGCCGATCGCCAACTTGGATTCAATCAACGAAGTCGCGATATTCATTTGTCTCTCTTCCCTGGCCGCCCGGGTTACATCGCGCCGCCGCTGCCGAGCACCTTGCTCAGCGCATGCCGTGCAGATGGACTGCCGTTAGCATGCCTCTCTTGACTTTCCGATTGGAGTGAATGCAATCGAGAGACCATTGCTGGCGAAGAAGCGTGCTATTTGCTGGCGGGACACGGGAAGGGTGGTCTAAGTTGCCTGTAAATAAGGACAAAGAAACATCATCCCTGCGCTGTCATTCTTACTGACTGCAGCGAGGAACATGAGGTTGGAAAGTTTTGTGTGGCCGATATGAGAACCGATCGAAAACGATGGACCCGGCCGCTTGGCAAACGCGCCAGACGGCCGGCCCCTAATGCAATGCTAAGAAACCACAAGCGCAACGCTCACTGGATCATTGCGAGTGTTGCCTGCGAGACCTGATTGAACGTAGTGATCGACTTGGCATTCGCCGAGTAGGCCTGCTGTGCCACAATCAGCTTCGCAAATTCAGTAGCGATATCCACATTCGACTGTTCAACATTGCCGCCGACAACCGTACCTCGCCCGCCCGTTCCAGCCACCCCGATCACAGCTCCACCGGAGGCTGCGTTGGGTTGGTAATTATTGTTGCCGACGCTGACAAGCCCCTGGTTATTCGCGAAAGAGGCCACCGCAACCTGTCCCAGCGCAAGCGTAGGGCCGTTTGTAAAGCTGCCTTCGATGGTGCCGTCCGGTTGTACTGTGAAGGTGGTGAGCGCGCCGCTCGCGAGACCATCTGTAGTTGCGGCGCTCGTTGCGCTTGCAGCAGCCGTCTGCGTGATAGTCGGATTGGCTGCCGTGCCAAATGGTCCAGCGATCGTCAACGGAGAAGTGGCGCCATCGGCAAGCGTCGGGATACTGATGGGAACAACGTTGGACGTCGAGGTCAACTGTCCCGAACCGTCGAAGTTCAACGTGCCTGACCCTACAGTCGTTGTGGTACCCACTCCGCCTGTTATATCGGCCGATGGCACGGTGACCGCGTAAGTCCAGGTATTTGCAGCCGTCTTGGTATACGAGACAGAGAGTGTATGCGGCGATCCGAGAGCGTCGAATACAGAGAGCGAACTGCTCGCGGCTGAGTCGCCCACCGCGGTGTCGGAATTGAGATTGGCGGTAATTCCAATGGTGGTGCTGGCCACCGCCGGACTGGTCACGCTGCCCACCTGCAGCGGCTGCAATGTCGCCAACGAGCTTACAACTCCGTTGACCGCGGGATAGCCGAGCAACAGTTCTCCACTCGGTGTGATCAACTGTCCGGCGTTGTTCGTGGTGAAATCGCCCGAGCGCGTGTAATCCTGCGTGCCGTTCGCGCCCTGTGTGATAAAGAATCCATTTCCTGAAATGGCCATGTTGGACGCAATGTTAGTCGCGTTCAGGTTTCCTTCGGTGAAGTTGGAACTTGTGGAAGAAACGCTAACTCCAGATCCCGTTTGCAGTGGGTCGCCGCTGCCGTTTGTGACGCCGGCCTGGGCAAATATGTCGCTGAAGGTTAGCGTCTGGTCTTTGTAGCCATCGGTGTCGATGTTGGCGAGGTTATTGGAAACGGACTGCAACTGTTGCTGAGCCGACGTAAGTCCAGAGAGTGGTGTTGCGAAAGAGCCCATTACTTGCCTCCTGAAGCGTTGCTTGTCGAACCGGAATAGCCCATGGTCACGGGGTTCAGGGACGAGTTGATCGAAGCTGCCACAGCGCCGCTATTGGCGAAACCCAGAGGCATCATCGTGTTAGGGTCGAATGGAAGTTGACTGGTGGCCGCGCCTGCGGCTGAAGGTGAAAGCATGCTGGTGGCGCCGCCGATAGCTGAGGCGAGCGCGGCGTTTGCGGCTGTCCCTCCAGCTGCCTGCGTCGCATTTGTCGTGGTTCCCGTCGTTGAGGAGCCTGAGATCGCCTGATTGATGCCGATGAGCTGTTCCAGCTGATTCAACGAGATCATCTGCCCGACCATCGCTGTCGGATCAACCGGGGCGGTGGGATCTTGATTCTGCAGTTCCTGCGCCAGCAAGCTCAGGAAGGTTGTGCCCAGTCCGCCGGCCGATGTGCTGCTCGTTGTGGCACTGCTCGTCCCTGTCGAACTGGTGGCGTTGGTTTTCGTGTTCACTGCAGTTAACAGCGCGCTCTTTGCAGCTGGCATGAGTGAGCTCAATACCGCTGGCATCGTATAGTTTGCTGAAACACTGTGCATGATCGTTCCTCCTCTGGTTCCTTGATTCCCTTGAATGTCACCTAAACTCTGATGTCGAGACGTGCGTTGAACCCGCTGTCGCCGGTTGTCAACGTCGCAGCGGGGGGTGACAACTGCTGCCCACCAAGATGGTTGCCTGAAAAACTTGAGTCCGCATTGCCCGCCTGCTGCCTGCCGCCGCGCGATGGGTCAGCCGAGCCGTTGTCCGTCCCGCCTGGGGTCCCCGTCTGCCCTGCACTAGCCCCATTCATATCGATGCGCACGTCCATCGGCTGATTGGCAAACCTAGCCTGTATCTCCGGCAAATGTGTGGCGAGTGTCCTGGCGAGTTCGAAGTGATCGAGCGAAATTTGCGCTGAGATCAAGTCCCTGGTCGAGGAAGTGCTGATCGAGATATTGCCGAATTCGGTAGACCGCATACCGACTCGCATCTCGGTCTGACCCATACTCTGGATCAGCTTCGCTGTATTGATGACCGGCAGAGCTTGTGCTACAGCGGCCGAAGCGGGTAGAGCGTTGTCCGGCGTCTTTGCGGTGTGCGCTGTGGCGCTCGCGGGCATTGCAGAACTCTGCGCAGGGGAAGGATTGACCATCGTCTGAGCTGCAGCACTTGCAGCGACTGCATGGTTTGCGGCGTTCATCTCTGGCCGCACTGAGTCTTGACCCTGCGACGCCGAGCTGTTCTGGCCCTGATCGCTGGATTGCGTCGCCGCCTGACTGTCTCTCTGGAGTTTTGCCGGGCTTGACGCAGACGATGTGTGTAGCTTCAGGCCCGTGGCGTCTTCGCTGATGTCCTTGATTCCATCCTGACCGTTGGTCGCGGATACATCCGATGGTCTCATTGTCGAGGCCGGGTTCACACCCAATACACCGGCCTCACCCTCCAAGAGCGACCCGCTGTTGACTTGGGGCAGCGTGACAAACTGATTGACGGTGGTCTCTGGAACGCTGAGAGCGGCTGCAAGTGTGGTCTGGTCCGGCGAGGTCGCCGGCGGAATAGTCAGCTCTGGGGATACGTTGTCAGATGGCGTAGCGGCCACTTCCTTTGAGGATGCGGCCGGGACGGAATGCGGAACCGGGAGCTGCTCAGCGCCTAAAAGCGCGCCCGAGGCCGGGTTCGGAACGGCATCTAGAGTTGCATTTTGAACTGAATTCGGCACTGCGATGCGAACCGCACTCGGAACCGCATCTGGGCCATTGTTGGGAACGACTCGTGCGGGTGCGTTTGACGCAGCATTTGAAAGCACGTTAGGACCTGCACTAGCGAATGCATTCAGCACTGCTTTGAGAAAAGAATTCTGAAGCCAATTGTGCGCCGCGTTCTGGACTGTGCTGTCAAGCGCGCTTGGTGCTCCATTTGATGGAATAATTGGTGCTTCATTTGGCAAGCCGCTCAGGTCTGCGTTCGGGAGCGAATCCTGCATTCCATCAGGGACTGCATTGGGGGCTGCACTCTGAATGGCCTGGGGTGCTGAGTCTAAAGAGGTGTCTGGTGCTGTACTCGACGGCGGCTTCGGCGTTGCGCTCGGGAACGAATACAGGACTCCCTTGGTAGCTGGATTCGCGGCTACACTCTGAAATGCATTCGATGCTGAATTTGACACTACGTTCCGGTCGGGACTAGGGAGCGATTCCAGCATTCCATTCGTGACCACATTCGGTGCTGCGCTCGACAGTGACTTCAGATTTGCCTTCGGGAATGAATACAGTACTCCCTTGGAAACTGAATTCGCGGCTACGTGCTGAGCCGTACTCTGAATTGCACTTGGGGCGGCATTGGAAGTACCGTCGACTAAGGCTTCTGCGAACGAATCCTGCATTGCGCCCATCGCTTCGTTCGCAACCATGCTCTGAACTGCATTTGGTGCTGCATCGGAAGTGGATTTCAAGCTTGTACTTGAAGGTGCGTCCAGCACAGCGTTCTGCGCCGTATTTTGACCTGCGCATGACACCGTAATTGACGGCGTCCGCGGAGCAACTTTCCAAACTGCGAGCGAATCTGCGGTCAAGAGAGGCGTCAGGACGGCGCTAGGGAACGAATTCTGCACTCCGTTGGAAGCTGTGCTCAGACTAGCATTTCGGTCATTCTTCTCAAGCTTCTTTGACGCAACTGCCGTCGAGGTATTAGCAAGGCCAGTCCGGGTCTCAGAAGAATGCGCGACGGGAACTTCCTTGTTTTGAAATCTGGCGCCAGCCAACTTTGATTGAGTCTCTAGCAGATCGCCGGTTGACTGAACGCGACCCGACTGAACGCCGGATGACTGGGCCTTATCTGCTGGGTTACCCGTTGATTCAGCCCCTGTCAGACTTGCCACCACATCATGGCCCATCGCCTCGCCTGCACCCGCAAGCGAAGCACTGGGCGACGCGATGTTTGTCCTACGGGGCAGGTCAAGTGGGGTGACTGCCGAATTTGTCATTTGCGCTTGAGGTGTCTGCAAGAACTGCTGCGGCAGCACCGTCTGCAAAAGGGGAATTCGTGCCTGAACGGTGCGGCGATCAGAAACCGCAGCGGACATGCTGACCTCTACCGATGTAAATGTCTGCTCGCGCGTAGCTTTGGAATTTGTGTTGTTCGTGATAGCAGCTTCGGAAGATGCCTTTGAAGCTGCAAGCATCGAGTCGCTGAAAAGCTGCGTAAACTGATCGGTCAATTGCCCCGTCGTCCCGCGAGTCGCGTCTGGTGCTTCAGTCGGCATGTCGATATTGGTCATCACGATCACGCCTATATAGAAGCAATCCCCTGGCCAAAGAGACATCGTTTAATCGAAGCCGCTTTCGTCTTTCGAATCAATAGCATGGACTTACGCAACGCAGGCGCATCACAAGCTTCCCGGCAAAGCAGGCAAGTCTTGCCGGTTCACGTGTAGGCAAAGTCTGCCGGGTTGCGGCGCATTCCGAGCATTTAATCACACCGGTTGTATCCTGCACAGGTTCTGTTGAGATTTACCTTGATGCAAAGCTCGGGGAGGCGCAGACCGGCATTGAAGACGCCGGCCAGAATATCGATCAGCAATCTGGATACTCGAGGGCAGCAACGATTTCGAGTTTCACGCAGAAGTTATAAATAGAGGTAGTGAAGGAGGCACGATGCGCGCGCCGGAACACTCGTCATGGGAGAAGCAAAGCGCAAGAGTTAGAAGCGGCCTCGCCGGGCGATATAGTTGTCATCGACGGTCTTCTGTTCGTTGCGAGCCATGTCCGAGTCGTACTCGGAGCGCTTCTCTTCGCGCATATCAGTAAGCATTTCGCGGTCCCTGCGAGCTGCTGCGTAAGCTATGAATTGCCTGTCTCGAAGCTGTTCGAGTTTCATGAGATGCCCTTCGAGATCCTTCCTGCTTTGCTGGAGTTCCTTTACCCGTCCATAGGAGGCATGGAGATCATATCCGGCGATGGGTTTGAACAGATTTGCATGGCGCAAAGCATCTAAATCCGCAATCTCGGCATCGGTGCGCGCCATAGCTCCATGAACCTGCGAGATCTCGAACAGGATTCGTTGCAGCATGCGTTCTTCGCGTTCTTCAAGAACTCCGCGAAATCGAAGCACCGTAGCAAGTGGAAACTGAAAGGCCATGTCAGCTCGGGATCTCCAAGAGAGATTTGACGACGACCGGAAGAGCAACACGCTCTTCCGGGCGCTGGTGCAGGAATGCGTTCAGTTGCGGCAGTATTTCGACTGCGCGGTCAAGCGTCGGATCGGCGCCTTTCTGGTAAGCGCCGATGCGAATCAGATCCTCAGAACGAGCGTAGGAAGCCATCAAGAGGCGAAGGGTCTTGGCCTTCTGCATGTGCTCTTCTGAAGTTACGTTCGGCATCAGCCGGCTAAGGCTCTCAAGCACCGAAATAGGTGGATAGTGGTTCCTCATCGCAAGGTTCCTATCCAGAACCACGTGTCCATCAAGCAAAGATCGCACTGTGTCGGCGACCGGATCCTGCTGATCGTCGCCCTCCATCAGAACGGTATAGAAGGCTGTAATGCTGCCATTCTTAAAGCAGCCTGCCCGCTCTACCAAACGAGCCAGCATGTTAAGCACTGAAGGTGTATAGCCTTTCGCTGTCGGCGGTTCGCCGGCCGACAGGCCGATTTCACGTTGTGCCATTGCAAATCGGGTAAGGGAATCGACGACCAGGAGCACGTTCTTCCCTGTGCTGGCGAAATACTCTGCAATGGCCGTTGCCGAAAGAGCACAACGCAATCGCAGCAGGGGCGATTGATCGGAAGTAGAAACAACCACGACGCATCGCTTTCGCCCCTCGTCGCCAATAACTTCGAGAAACTCTCCAACCTCACGCCCGCGTTCGCCCACCAGAGCAAGGACCGTCATATCTGCGCTTGTTCCGCGGGCCATCATGCCCAACAACGTACTTTTTCCGACGCCGCTGCCTCCAAAGATGCCGATGCGCTGTCCGCGTCCGCAGGTCACAAAGGCGTCGAGAGCGCGGATACCGCAGCCGAGCGCCCGCCGGATCGGAACACGATCAAGGGGTTGCGGCGCGGAGCCATCGACCCACACCGCCCGTTCTCCCCGGTATTCTCCTTTTGAGTCGAGTGGTACGCCAGTAGCGTCAATCACACGGCCTAACAGGTCATTGCCAACCCGGATGGATGCACGAGTCCCCCAGGCAACGATCCGATCTCCGAAGCGGATGCCCTGGGGATTTTCAACGGCCATGGAGAGCATTGTCGATCCGCGAAAGCCAACAACTTGGCCAGAGTATTTCTTGCCGCGCGCGCTGGTAATCTCGCAAGACTCACCGATGGAACAGAACGGGCCTTCGGACTCGATCAGGTTTCCCACCACCTGCAAGACTCGACCGCGCCAACGCAAGGTCGATCCTCGATCGAGCCGATCGAAGTAGGGGCCGAGGAGTGCGGAAGTGTTCACTTGACTGAAGGCCTTTGCGCCAGCAGATCGAAGAATCCTTGCTCAATCTCTTTCATCTGCGCGTCGATGCTGAAGTTGGCCGACCCAAGGTCGGTTTCGAGAATGCAATCTTCGGGGCCCAGATGAGTATCCTCGACAACTGCAATGGATGAGCCATTCAGAGGATCCGCCAGATACTTGGCCCACTTTCCCGCTTGCGCTGGCGAAACGCGCACGGTCACGCTCGAGCCGTCGTGCAGCTTATCGACAGCTACGCGGACCAATGCGGCAACCAACATCGGGTCAACCTGGGCTTCACGATGCAGAACCTTTGACGCAATGGCCAGAGCGAGCTGAACAACCTCGGACTCAACGCGCGAAAAATAGCTCTTCCGTTCAACTGTGAAGAGTTCAACAGACTGCCGGATCTTCGCTGCGTTTGCTTCTAACCTCGCCTCATATTCCTTCCAAAGGCGCTTCTCGGTCTCGGCTACTGCCTCATCGCGAGCAGCGTTCAGCAGACTGTCAATCTCTTTCACTGACAGGCTCGGGGTTGCACGCTGGTCATTTTCCGGCGCTACGGTCTGAGCCTGTCTTGTTTCTTTCACATTGGTCAAAACAGGCACGCCGGTATCCCGGTACAAAAACGAAGAAACCGGAAATGGGATTGCACTGCTGGCCAAATCGTTAAACGAGAAATTCTTCATTTGCCTCGCCCTTCAATACAATCTTTCCTTCGGCCTCAAGCTGCCGAGCAATAGCGACGATTTCAGTCTGTGCTTTGATAACGTCCCTGCTTCGGACGGGGCCCAGTGATTCCACATCTTCTTTGAGCATCTCGACGGCCCTTGTAGACATCGTGCGGAAGAAATGGTTCTTCAAATCTTCGTTTGTTCCCTTCAACGCCAACGCCAGGGTTCGTTTGTCAATCGCGCCTGTCAGTTCGCGAATATGCGATTCGCCAACCTGCAAGAGATCTTCAAAAGTGAACATCAGATCGCGGATGCTGATTGCCAGCGTCGGTTCCACATTCTCAATATTTTCAAGAATCTCTTGCGCAACCGTAGTGTCAATGCAGTTCATGATGTCCGCCGCGCTCTGGAAACCGGAGTAAGCGCGCTTGCCCTGCTCTCCAACCGCCTTGAGGCGCTGGCTGAGGACCATCGAAACCTTTTCCGCCATCTCTGGCGAGAAGCGCCGCAGGTTTGCCAGTCTCTTGACTGCTTCAGCACGAGCTTCATTCGGAAGACTCATCAGCAGGGCTGATGCCTGGCGATCGCCGAGTTGGCCGAGAATGAGAGCGATGGTCTGCGGATGCTCGGCTTCGAGAAACCTTGCAAGTTTTTGAGGATCGGCCCGCTGCAATGACTCGAGGGGGTTGAGATCGCGAGCCTTAGTCAGTTTCTGTAATATGCTTTCCGCTTCGCCCTCTCCAAAGGCCTTGATGAGCAGTCGGCGGGCAAGGTCATAACCGCCTTGGATGAGATAATCCTGCGCCTGGGTCATCCGCTGGTACTCTTCGATGACCTGGAGCGACAATTCCACTGGTATCGCCCCTAGACTCGCGACTTCGTCTGCAACGCGCTGCAGGTCTTCCGCGTTGAGATCGCGGAAGACCGTCGCGGCTGAGTCCTCGCCGAGAACGGTCAGGAGGATTGCAGCCTTGCGGACGCCACTGAGTTTCACCCTTTCAGTCGCCGTAGTCACAAAGTCTCCTCCCTCAGCCAGGCGCGTACGGCGGTGGTGCTGCTTTCGGGCTCAGCCTTGACAAATTCGGCGAGTTGCTTTTTCAGAAGGAGGTTACGCTGAACAAGACTGGCCGGGGATTCAAGCATCGCTCCAGCCTCCGGCTCAGTATGCACCGGAGCGCGGAGTTGTGCATGCAGTGGATTCGGAGCGGCAAGGACCCGCTTTTGAATCGGCCGGATCGTCAGCAGATAGACAAGCAGGAAGAGAACGAGCAGTGCGGCATAACGGACCTCTGACGAATAGTCGTTTAAGCCCTTTCGCGTTTGTTCCAAGAGAGTGACGGGAGGAAGGTCCTCTGCCTCCGCGCGGTCAAAAGTAAGATTCTGGACGCTGATTACATCGCCGCGCGTGCTATTGAATCCGATGGCTGCCTGTGCTATTTCGCTGATGTGCTGCAACTCCTCCGGCTGCCTCTTATGATGCGATTCAATCCATTTTCCATTTTCCTGCTTGCGCTCAACGGCGTCGTCCAACAGCACCGCCGCCGTAATGCGGCGGATACTTCCTGCAGGTTCAATCACGTGGCGCGTCGTTCTATTCACACCGTAGGAGTTATTATCGGTTACTGAATATTGGCCCGAATCCTTGGCGGTCTTGGGAACACTTGCCTTGGCGCTGGGCACATTGCTTGTGGCTCCGGGCACCCCGCCGATCGCTGCACCAGGCCCCGTGCCTTCCTCGGAGTGCTGCATCGTCAGAGTTGCGCTGACGGCAGGGTCATATTTCTCCTGGCTCTCTTCACTGCTGCCCGTCTCATATTCCACGTTCACTGAGGCGTGAATACGGTCGGCTCCCACGACGGGCGCGAGCGTCGCGATCAGGCGCCGCGTCAATTCCTGCTCGATTCCGTCGCTTCCATCAGGGGAGCCGCCACTCTGTCCTAGCGACTTATTCGAGTCCGCATCGACAATCACAACGTCCGTCGGCTTGAGTTCGTCAACAGCTCCTGCTACGAGCCGTGAGATCGCCGAGATATCGTCTCTCGACAGGCTTCCACGTCGAAGTCGAAGGGTGACAGACGCTTTTGCGCCCCTCTCACGATCCACGAACACCGAGTCGGACGCCATCACAAGGTGCACCCGAGCGCTCTTGACGCTGCTCATGGTCTGAATCGTTCGCTCAAGCTCGCCTTCGAGCGCGCGCTGATAGTTCACCTTCTCATCGAATTCTGTTTGCCCCCATGAGACCTTGTCGAAGATCTCAAAGCCAGTGCGTCCGCTATGCGGTGAATCGTGCGACGCCACTTCGAGCCGGGCCGCGTCAATCTGGTCCGCCGGGACACTGATGGACGTGCCGTCTGGACTCACAAGGTACGGTATTTTTTTGGCCTCAAGTTGCGCCGCGACTGTTTGCGCGTCGGCTGGTTCCATCCCTGTTGTCAGTGGCTTGTAGTTGGGCGAACCAATCATCTTCACAAAGAAGACCACGGCTGCAAGAGTAACCGCGAGACCCACGCCAAAATAGACACGCTGCTGCGGCTGAAGCCCTGCCCAATACAGCTTCGCGCGACCCATCATCTGGCTGGCGCCCACTGCCTGCTTCGTAGCCGCTATCTGATTCTTGCCCGCCATAGATCCTCAATTTCAGCCGATTCTTAGAACCGTATTCTCTGAGTTGCTTCTCTTGAGCAACATGCGTTTGCGCATTGATTGAGCCGCATTTCCTAGAACTGCATCTTCTCGATGTCTTGATACGCGCTCACAATTTTGTTGCGAACCTGCATCATGAGCTGAAAAGCTACGTCCGCTTTCTCGACCGCGACCATCACAGAGCTCATGTCCGCATTGCCGCCCTTTAGCAGGTTGCCGATCTGCTGTTCGGCGCCGCCACTCAGTTGGTTTACCTGTTGAAGCGCATTTGATAGAACACCACTGAACCCACCCCCTGCGTCAGCAGGCGCAAGCGGCGACAATTTGGGTAGGTCGCTGATGGTGCCAATGGATCCAAGACCTGCAATTGAACTGCTCATCTCTTAACTCTCCCGCCTAGCTCTTGAGGATGTCGATCGATTGTTGGATCATCTGTTTGGCGGCGGCGACCGCCGATGCATTCAGTTGATAGGCCCTTACAGAGCCCATCAGGTCTACCATTTCCATTACCGGATTGATAGCCGGGTAAGCGACGTAGCCGTCCTTGTTTGCGTCTGGATGGCCCGGCTCATAGCGCATGACTGGAGGCGTCGGATCGTCGACGACATCGGATATCTGGACACTACCGGAGGGCGGCGCATTGGAATTACCCAGGCTGGCGAGGGCCAGCCGGAAAGAGGAAGAGCCGGACGACTGGAAAACGACCTCCTTGCGCCGATACGGCCCGCCTGCTTCTGTATGTGTCGTCTCGGCATTGGCCATATTTGCAGCGATGATCTCAGAGCGCTGCCGTTCGGCTGACAGTGCGGATCCGCTGATCGCTAACGAGTCAAAGAGATTCATGACTAGTTTCCTCCATTGATGGCGCTAAGTATTTGGTGAAATTGATGCTTTATCAGCTGGACGCCGATCTGATATTGCAATTGTGTCTCGGACATCAGAAGTCCCTCACGGTCAAGATTCACATTGTTGCCGTCCGGACGCTCCAAAAGACCTGGGACTTCTTGAACGACCGGGTTCATTTGTGCGGTTGCAATGCCGTCCTCCGATTGACTGACAACACCGCTCATGGCTCTCTTCAACTCGCCATCGAAGTTAATGTCACGCGTGTGATAGCCGGGTGTATCGACGTTTGCCATGTTGGCGGAGATCGCCTGTTCGCGGCTCGTGGTCAGCTTCAGGTAGCTCTCCAATATCGAGGTCAAGGGGGTGGTCGGCGTCATGCATATCTCCTTGGGGGTAGTCCGTATTCTCTAATCTTGTTTCGCATCGTGCGCAGGCTGATCCCCAGCATGACAGCTGCGTGGGTCCGGTTCCCATGCGCCAGGGCAAGAGTGTTCTCAAGATGCGCCTTTTCCAGGACAGCAATCGGTGTACCGGGGGCCGGCATGGCGTAAGCTGCTGGCTGCATCTTTGCGATTGGGTGAAACTCCTTGTAAAAGCACGCCGCGTCGATCGTGGCGCCCTGGTGCAGGGAGAGAACACGGCGGATGAAATTCGCGAGCTCCCGAATGTTACCGGGCCAATCGTAACTCTGGAGCCTTTCAATGAAGCTAGGATCGATTCGAGGAATAGGATTGTCCGTTTCGGTAGAAAATCTCTCTGCAAAGTACTTGGTTAACGCCGGAATGTCCTCCAGCCGCTCGCGAAGACTTGGGAGCGAAAGTGGGATCACATTCAGCCGATAATACAAGTCACTACGGAAGCGCCCCTGCTCCACCATCGATCCGAGGGATGCGTTGGTCGTGGCAATCACCCGAATGTCGACATGGATAGACCGAGTCTCACCGAGCCTCTCGAACTCCCGCTCCTGAAGAATCCGCAGAAGCTTTGGCTGCAGATTGAGTGGCATCTCGCCAATTTCGTCGAGGAGCAATGTCCCGCCATTCGCAAGTTCAAATTTCCCGGCTTTGGCTGCGCTGGCGCCGGTGAATGCGCCCCTGGCATGCCCGAATAGTTCGCTTTCCAGCAAATGTTCAGGGACTGCCGCGCAGTTCACAGCGATAAATGGCTTTCTGCTTCGGTCGCTTGATTGATGAATAAACTTCGCCAGCAATTCCTTGCCGGTACCGCTCTCGGCTTCAATAAGAACATCGGCATCGGTGCTTGCCGCTGCACGCGCGCGTTGCAAGGCCTGAAGGAGCAATGGAGAGCGGCCGACGATTCCCGATGTGACCATTGCGGCATTTGTATCCTTGTATTGGATGTTCTCTGAAGCTGTTTTTTCGTTGATCCGCTGCATGACACGGGCAGCCGCAGCCTGGAGCTGTTCAAACGAGACGGGTTTCGTCAGATAATCGAATGCACCGCTGCGCATCGACTCTACTGCTTCAGGAACGCTTCCGAAAGCGGTTAACAGAATTACCGCGGTGGTTGGCGAGTTCTTGAGCACCGAGCACATTACTTCAAACCCGTCGCCGTCGCGCATCCTGATGTCGCTCACAACCAGGTCGAAACTTGTAAGATCGAAAGCTCGCGCTGCGTCACGAACACCGCTTGCTGTTTCGACACGCCACCCGTGACGCAGGAAGTTGGCCTGCAATGCCGTACGCATTCCGGGTTCGTCGTCGACCACAAGTACGGACGAGTTACTTTCGTTGGAAGAAATGCTGTTCATGCTGTCGCTAACTCCATTTGGAGTACGGGAAAAGTGAGTGTGAATAAAGCGCCTGAATGTTTGCCGTTGGAGGCAGAAATCCGTCCGCCATGTTGCTTCATGATCCGGTCGCAAACCGCCAGGCCCAGTCCAGTGGTATCGCCGCTTCCGCTGAAGCCAGGCTCGAAAACGCGGCCAATCTGGTCAGGTCGAATGCCGCACCCTGTGTCCGAGAACTCAACGATGACGTTTTCGATAGTCTCTTCGCGATGTTCTCTCGTTGTGTCGATTCGCGCAGGCCGGATGGACACAGTGACACTCCCGCCCGCAGGGGTATGACGAATAGCATTTGAAACCAGATTCAAAACGACCTGCTGGAGTGCGCTCTCATTGCCCATCACGAGCGTTTGCTCGCCATTTGCAATCCAATCCAGTGAAACAGCCGCCTGGTCCGCAAGCGGCTGAACAAACTGGATCGCATTGCCGATTAATGAATGCAGTGAAAGGGGAGCGAGCTTAATCGCGCTAGAGCCGTGGAAGCTCAACACATTATTGACAGTTCCAGAAAGCGTACGTATGCCTGCGCGTAAGTTGGAAATCCACTCCCCGCGATGGTCTCCGTCTTTGTCAATCAACTCGGCAAACAGTTCCAGGCTCGCTAATGGGTTTCTAATTTCGTGTGCAAGAACTGTCGTTATCTCTGCAAGAGCCATCGCCTTGCGCCCAGCTTCGCGTTCTTGTTCAGAACGTTTCTGGGCCGTTATGTCTCGCAGAATCAGTATTGTCTGGTCAAGTACGAATACCCCGGCGACATGATGGAACAACCGGCGATCGCGAATCTCGAGCCAACGCGTTCCTGAAGAGTCGCGGACGCAGAACTCCCGTGCCGTATCCGTGATAGAAGCATTTTCACAGCATGATTCGAGGTTTACACCGCTCAATGCGGAAATTTGATGCAAGGTCATCGGCGATCCATCTCCGCAACCCGTCTCATCAAGTTTGAGCAGCCGCTTGCTCTCCGGATTGATCATCGAAAGCTGACCGTCGCGATCGAGTACCAGCACGCCACAAGGCATCGAATCCACAATCTGCTGCAAAGCCCGCCGCATTCCTTCGTTCTTCGCCAGGCTGGTATTAAGTGCCGCATTCCGCTCCGACAACTCCAAACCAAGCTCGGAGACTTCCTCTTGCAGGGCGCGATAGGCAGTCTCTAGTCGCGAGGCCGCCAGGATGAATTCGGAGAACTCGCCGGCGAGAAACGCTGCGCTTCTGGCTTGACTCGCTGATTCGTCTCTCGACTCATTCTCACCAGAGACACACTCTTCAATCCGCAAATCATCGACTTGTGCATAAACGTGGCCGTTGCTCCGGTCTTTCACGAGCGGCACATTTATTGGCGCGAAATGAGAACTAGGCAGCATCTGCCTATTGACTATGCACGGCGATGGCCAACTTGATTTGCGCTCAGAAAACGGCGATCGAATGATGCCCGAAGAAGGCTCTGCACAAAGGCTTGAAGAATAGCGATGTTTATATCCTGCAACTAAAGTATGATGTGGCGGGGCAGGATCTCACGCTCGCCACTTGCAACGATGCTGGCCCGTTCCAGTACGTTGCGCAGTTCGCGGACGTTTCCCGGCCAGTTGTGCTGCAGAAGAACCTCCAGCGCTCCCGCGTTCAGGGTAGCGCCAGGGCAGAATTTCTCCAGAAACGCCCAGGCGAGCTTTTCGACGTCGCCAATGCGCTCGCGCAAGGGCGGCAGGTTGATCGGGAAAACCGCGAGGCGATAATACAAATCCTCTCGAAACAAATGCTGCTTGACGAGGCTCTGTAGGTCGGCGTTGGTCGCAGCCACGACTCGAACGTCCACCTTAAGATTGTCATTGCCGCCAATTCGCTGCACTTCGCCCTGCTCAAGAAAGCGTAGTATTTTGCTTTGCAGAGAGAGCGGCATATCGCCTATCTCGTCCAGAAATAGAGTCCCCATGTGCGCCGCATGAATGCGGCCAATGCGCGATTGCACGGCACCTGTGAATGATCCCTTTACATAGCCGAATAGTTCGGCTTCGAGCAGCGGCTCCGGGATGGCAGCACAGTTAAGGACGACTAGCGGTTGCTTTTGGCGCAGGCTAATGAGATGGATTGCCTGCGCGATCAGATCCTTGCCGGTGCCGCTTTCCCCAGTTACCAGTACAGTAGAATCCCGGCGGGCGACCATGTGGGTCAGTTCATAAACGCGCCGCATCGGCTCCGAGTTTCCGATCATTCCACGAATGCCGGCGCGTCCTTCATCCGCCGCCCGCATCCGGTTTAGCTGCATGGGGGTGAAGGCACTGGACTGCGCATTGCCACTGTAAAGCATCTCTGTCAGTTGAGTGGACAATGTTGTTGGCGATGAGGTACCAAGAATAAGCTGCCCGGTATGCGAGTTCACTGAGAGGATTTGGACACTGGGGAACTGTTCACGCACCATTGCAATGAATTCGCTGGACTCAAGATCAGGTAACAAAGGATCAAGCAGGAGAATTTCACTGACACTTTCTTGCAGACACTCAAATGCTTCGGCGCCACTGGCAGCTTCGGTCAAATTCCAGCGAGCCTTACTAAGCTTTTCTCGCAGCTCCTGGCGAAGCCTGCTGTTGGGGCTCACAAGCAACACGTTGATTGTGGGCGTGTCGTTCTCGCGAAATTTCGGGAAAGGAGGCGTGCTCATCAATCTACCTTTCAGCAGTACTGCGGCTTCCTTCAAATTTCAATGGTTCTGAGGGACACAACATCAGCATCAATGCGCGATCTGCTCCGTCTGGAATGCGATTTGCACGCTGAACGGCTGCAGGTCCCAGGAGAAATCGGCCTGCTGGCTCCGGATATTTGCATCGGCAAGGGCCATGCTCAGGCTCGCCTCTTCACTCAGTGCGTCGAGGTACAAGTTCAGATTCCGCAAAACAATTCGAATCGAATTGGGGGCAGATGACGAGACGATCAGTTCGACAGTGTCTCGCGCGCGCGAAAGCCCATGAACTATCAGCAGCACGCTCGATAGTGCGTGAAGAGTTCTCACACTGTCAATGAGGACAGGATCGCAAGCAACCGGCAGTATGCAGCTAAGGGTCTGCCCGTCATTCTCAAATAAAAGGTGGACTGAGTCGGCCGCGTCCGCAACCAGAGGCAGAATCTGCGCCGAATTCAACTGAGGCTTGACGCTCGCGACGATAACAAGCTGTTGTAAATAATCGAAAAGAGCACAGACCCGTTCGACCTCGATAACTGAGCTTGCAGCAAGTTCTCGGAGCTCGCCAAAACTCATCTGGCATGCAACGCCGATGCCGAGGCCGGCCCGAAGAATCGTGAGCGGCTGTGCCGCAGCATGCAAACCCCTAGACAGATTCGAGCAAAGTATGTCCGATGAAGATCTAGGCGCTGAAGACTCCCGGGATTCAGTCTGGTTAGTCATTGCCTAAGACATACCCAATGCCACGGACAGTGCGGATCAGCTTCACTTCCCCTTCAAGGTCAACCTTGTCGCGTAGGTACTTCATGTAGACGTCGACGATGTTTGTCGTGGAATCGTACGGGATATTCCACACATCTTCCATGAGTCTCTTGCGCGATACAGCCTTGCCCAAATTGTTCATCAAGTACTCAAGAAGATCGAACTCGCGCGCCGTCAAATCGATTCGCCGGTCCCCGCGCAGCACCCGGTGTCCCTCCCGGTTGATGGTCAGGTTGCCAACATTCGATGAACTCACTGTCATTGCGGGGGTGGAATCGCGCCGCAGCAGCACGCGGACTCGAGCCAGCAATTCCTGGAACGAGAAGGGCTTGACCAGGCAATCGTCGGCGCCTTGTTCGAGTGCCTGTACCACGTCCTCTGTCCGGTTCCTCGCTGTCAACACCAGTATGGGCAGTCGCGGCCGGCTCAGACGAACCTGCTTCATGACGGCCATTCCGTCCATCTTGGGAAGGTTTAGATCGAGAATCAAAAGGTCGTAGGCAGATTTCTGAAGGTCGACACACGCTGATTCGCCATCGTGACGGACCTCCACACAAAAAAGCCTGCGCTTGAGTTCGCGGCTGAGAAATTTTCCCAGAGCCGTATCGTCATCGACAATCAGGATCTTCGAATGTGTCGATATCTCTTTTGGGCTACAGAAATCCTCGCCCGCAACAAGCGCGGCCGGAGGGCCTTCAGAACGGGTATCGCCTACCGGCGACCCAGCCGACATAAGTGGGGAAGCCATTGATTACACCAACATCCATCTTAGGATAGCCGAAAGGGGCCAAAATGTGACCTCGGTCACTTGACAAATGAAAAAATATGTCGATAGGCCACCTCGTGCCTGAATTCGAGGCCTTTGACCGACGAGTTCGGCTCACCTGGGTTCTCAGGTTGCTCTGCGCCACAAAGAGCCGCTCTCGGCGTCAAGTTGAAACTGCAGGGGTCTCCAGCCGATAGACAGGAAGACGTGTCTGGTCGGCACTTTCGTCTAGCCTCCAGATCCGCGAGGAACCCAAAGGAATGAGCAACATGGAGAGCATCCGCAAATTCGAATATCGACGCAGCCGCATGAAAACCGGCTTTGGCGTTGATTTTGTTTCGGACGGGGAGACATTCCATGGAATCTGCGGGGATGTCAGCGAGGCAGGCATTCGCGCCGAATTCAGCGGTTCTCTGGTTGTTGGTCGCTCCGGGCTACTCATCCTTCGCCATCCAACAGGAATACTTAAACTCGAAGCACAGGTCGCCTATATCGAGAATCATTGGGCTGGGCTTGTTTTCCTTTTCAAAACGCCTTTGGACTGTGAACTGGCAATCCAGTTCGTTGCCTCAATCTCAAGCCTTACTGCTGTTTAGGCCACAGCAGGCGTATCGTTTGCCCGATAAACTTTATCGACCGCCTGATACTTCATTCCAACTTCGGAATTCGATCCAGTTGACCTTGATTTCTAGCCCGGTCACTTGAAGCCACCATACAACTATTTGATCTTTGGCATTTTACCGTCGTTGCTCACAGCGATTGCAACCGGCTGAGCAGGATTGACAAGATATTGAATAATCACCGTAATCCTCCGGTTAGACGCATCCTCCGGCAGCAGAGGCTTGCGCAGCTTGTGATCGGCGTAACCCCGGACTTGCACCACCTGGCCTGGGTGTAGGCCGTTACCCTCCATCAGGCGCCGGGCTGTATTTGCACGGTCTGTCGACAGCTCCCAGTTGCCGTAGGGCCTCACCCCGGAATAGGGCTTGGAATCGGTGTGACCTTCGATTGAGATCGTATTTGGCAGCTTGCCCGCCTCGGGGGAGAGTATTTTCAGCACCTTCTGCAAAATAGGAGTTGGCTCGGCGCTTCCTGTCTCGAAGAAAGTCCCATGAGGATCTTCCATCAATTCGATCTGTAACCCTTCAGGGGTCACCGTAATCTCAATGAGCTTTTTGAGCTTTTCAAAATCCTTCATCTTCCCCATGGCCTTCAGCAGATCATCCTTCAACCTTGACATGTCCTCCTTCTTGGGGGCTGCTGCATCGCCGGTCCCGCCCATCCGCGTACCCAACTTCTTGGCTGTGCCATACGGGTCTCGAAAGTATCCGCCGACCGCCTCCTGCACGGGTTTGCTGCTGTTCATCAGCCACAACACGATAAACAGCGACATCAACGCGGTGACAAAGTCGGCATAGGCCACTTTCCAGGCTCCGCCATGGTGGGCGGCGTGGCCTCCCTTCTTCTTGACGATGATCACTTGCTCTTCGTATGACATGGTTTCGTTAGCCTACGCGACTTCGAGTTCTGCCTCAGGTTCTACTACGACTTTCTCCCGGCATGCCTTCTCCACTTCGACGAAGCTCGGGCGAGTGTGCTCGGGAATTGCGCGGCGACCCATTTCGACTGCCATGATGGGAGGTGTGCCTTTAATGGATGCGAGCATCAGTACACGGAGTACATGGTAGTAGCTGTTTTCTTCGTCCACGACCTTCGACATAAATGAGGCCAGCGGACCTACCAGCCCGTAGCAGAGCAGGATTCCGAGGAAGGTGCCGACTAGGGCAGCTGCTACATGAGAGCCGATTTCCTCTGGTGGACCACCGAGCGAACCCATCGTCACCACCACACCGAGAACAGCGGCCACGATTCCCAGCCCGGGCAGCGCGTCCGCCATGGTCGTCAATGCCTGGCTCGGTTGGTTCGCAGAATGGTGATGAACATCCATATCAAGCTCCATCATCTGGTCCACGTCAAACGCGCTCACGCCACCGGTAATTGCCATCCGCATTGTGTCGCATACGAAGTCCCGCGCATGATGATCCGCAAGGAATTCACTGTATCTTGAAAAGATCGGGCTGTTGTCGGGATCCTCAATATCGCCTTCGATGGCTATCGCTCCCTCTTTGCGCGATCGGGCCAAGAGGTCGAACATCATCTTGAGCGTGTCCACATACCGCTCCTTTGAATACGGGGATCCCTTGACAACACCGACGAGTCCTGCGGCGATCTTCTTCAGGATGTGTATGGGGTTGGCCGTCAGAATCGTGCCGATCGCCGCGCCGAGGATGATGATCAGTTCGGCAGGCTGCAAGAGGACGCCGATCTTGCCCTTTTCCATGAGATAACCTGCTACGACGCAGGCGAAGACAAGTAGAATACCGCCGATCGATGTCATTCCTGATTCCTTTCCGTCTGAACGGTCCTGTCCGCCAATCCCCGGAATCGGCGGTCCAGCCCGCGATAAGCCGCAGACTCGCCCACCTTCTATCGGCAGGACTGAATATCTCGTCCAACGGAAGTAAAAGAAAATGGCTCAATGCTGCAAATTCGCGTTGTGGGCTCGCCGTCAGGGAGCGGTCACTGAATGCCGTAATCTCTCAAGACCACGCCGACAAGCGCGACCAGCAAGGAACTGACGCGACGGAGGCAGAGGGGCAAAGCGGAAGCTGTCAGAATAGGATCGGCTTCAGCCACAGCGGAATAGCAGACCTAAGAATGAGCTATGTCGATGAATCCAAGACATCGCGGACCTTCCTCAGCAATCCTTCTCGCGTGAAGGGTTTCTCAAGGAAAGCGCAGCCAAGATCGGAAGGTTCGCCGTCTTTTCCGCATGCACCCAACTGAAGAATCGAGCCGTCGTGGTACCCCGACGTCAAGAGCACCTTCGTCTCCGGTCTGACTGCTGCAAGCTTTTCAGCAAGGACAGGGCCGCTGAACCCGGGCATTACCACATCGGTGATCATCAGAGGCAGCGGCCCAGGGTGCTCTCCCGCCATAAGAAGGGCTTCGGATGGGTCGCCTGAATCGAGCACAGTGTACCCAGAATCTTCGAGCAGCCGGCGCGTAAGTCCCCGAAGAGGAGCAGCATCATCAACAAGCAGGATTGTCTCTGTTCCCCCGAGCAATGGCTTCACCTTCGCCCGTTCCCCAGCGGTCAGGATGTCGTCGCATCGGGGAAAATGGATCTTGAAAGTAGCTCCAGCGCCTGGCTCACTGTAAACCGCGATCGAGCCCCCGCTCTGCCTAACAATGCCGAAAACCGTGGACAAGCCGAGTCCCGTGCCGTGGCCAGGAGGCTTAGTGCTGAAGAAAGGTTCAAAGATGTGGGATTGGGTTTCCAGGCTCATGCCGGTCCCCGTATCACTTACGGTCAGCAGCACATAGTGGCCAGGCGCCGTAAAAGGGTGTTGCCGGGCATATGCTTCATCGATCTGTACATTTGCTGTCTTCACCACGATTTGTCCGCCCTTGGGCATCGCGTCGCGGGCATTGATAGCCAGGTTCATTAAGACCTGTTCAACCTGACTCGGGTCGGCGCTTATCTTTCCCAAGTTGGCGTCAAGAACGCTTTTCAAACGGATGTCCTCGCCGATCAGCCGCCCTAACATCTTCTCGGTGCGGTTCACCGTGTCGTTCAGATCCATGACCACAGGTTGCATCACTTGCCGGCGACTGAATGCGAGCAGGCGTTGTGTAAGTTTCTTGGCAGATTCACCTGCATTCTGAATCTCGAGGATCATCCCGCGGGTGGGTTCCAGCATGGCCGTCTGCGCCTCCAGCAACTCGCAATACCCCAAAATGACCCCCAAGATGTTATTGAAGTCATGAGCGAGACCGCCGGCAAGTTGGCCTATCGCCTCCATTTTCTGGGCCTGGCGAAGGCGTTGTTCTGACAGTTCAGCATCCTTCCGCTGTCTGATGTCGCGAATGTTGCACTGTATGACTTGGTCCCCATTCGCTCGATAGACGTTGCTTACAACCTCTACGCTAACGCTTAGCCCTGACTTGGTCTGAAGGGGCAGATCCTCATACCGGACATACCGGTTAGCTTTTAACTCTCTAAATGCGAGCTTGGACGCATCGACATCCTTGAACAGGCCTATGTCCCAGAGTGTTTTTCCGAGCAATTCGGCATGGGAGTAACCCAACAGTTCCGTCAGGAAGGGGTTCACATCTGTGATCGCTCCTGTCCCCACATCAAGAAGCAGGATCCCGTCGTGCGCGGCCTCAAAAAGTCGCCGATACCTGATTTCAGAGTCCCTTAACCCCTCTGAAGCCGTCGTGTGAACTTTTGTGTCGCCTTCCACACTGCCCCGCTGTTCCGATGTTGAGAACACAGGCGCAAGCTCGGTTGCCGAACAGATGCTCCCCGGATCATTCGGCCGGGCTTCCGGGTGATTCATCCCTGTCCTGGGGTCTGGCATTGGCACAACTTTCCTCCATCGAAGATGGCCGGTCAACTGTACCGCTCCATTCTTCGCCTCACAACCGACAGGATTTCCGAATGTGTGGTATCGGCGATAGGCCTCAAGTGTAAGCAAATGGGGCTCAATCCTGATCGGAAACTAGACCTTCCGCAATCCTTCGCTCTTTCGCGCGGAATGGCTGAGCAGTTTTGGCCAATGAATTTGCCATCATCTGGTGGTCGACTTTTTGTACATGATGGCCTCGATTCCGCCGAAGTATTCCGTGTCGTCGGTTGCGGGTTTCATCAAGGGCAAGAGCGCAGTTCATCTGGTCCGGGCGTTTGGGGAGCAGAAGCAAAATCATGTGAGGCAGAGTTTCTGGGTGCGGGAACATTTCGTGTCGATGGGCGGTCGCAATGAGTCCACGATTCTTGGCGAACCAATCGTTGCTTCGTGTTGAGGCGCGATACACTTCAATCCGTGGAGGGTTTCGCCGTTGGCGGTTCATGGACGGATTCCTGGCCTTTTGATTGCCGTGCTTTCCCTCGCCGGCGCGTGCCGGGCGCAGCAATTGGCTCAGGAAGTGGCGTCTCCGCAGCCACAACAGGGCGCCATGGGAGGCAATGCGACGGGTGGCGTTCATGCTGCGGTTTACGATTCCCAGAAACGGCCGATTACTGCAGGCGGGTTTGTGGAGAGCGGCACGGTGGTCTTTGAGGATGTGACCAAGGCGGCCGGACTCTCCGGCTGGAGCCACAAGATGGGTACGCCGGAGAAGAAGTTCATCATCGATACCGATGGCTCGGGTGTGGCGCTGCTGGACTACGACAACGACGGCTGGCTGGATATTTACATGGTCAACGGTTCGACCTTCGATGCCCTGGACGGTAAGGAAGAGCCACCCCACGCCGCGCTGTTCCACAACAACCACGACGGAACCTTTACCGATGTGGCCGCACAGGCCGGCGTCACCAACGACCGCTGGGGCTTTGGCGTGACCATCGGCGACTACGACAACGACGGCTGGCCGGATATCTTTGTGGCCAACTATGGGAAGAACCGGCTCTACCACAACAACCATGACGGAACCTTTACCGACGTGGCTGAGAAGGCAGGGGTGGCTCTGGGTGGCCCGGGCAGTTGGTCGAGCGGCGCTACCTGGGGCGACTACGATGGGGACGGCCTGTTGGATCTGTTCGTTGCCGGCTACGTGCATTTCGACCGCGATAACCTGCCGCTTCCGGGCAGCAAGGCGGTGGGTTTCAGTTCCTGTCAGTTTCGCGGAACGACCGTCATGTGCGGACCGCGCGGGTTGCAGGGCGAGCCCGATCATCTCTTCCACAACAACGGGGATGGAACCTTTACTGACGTCAGCGTCAAGGCTGGCGTGGACGACAAAAGCCACTACTACGGCTTTGAGTCGATCTTTGTGGACGTCAACGGCGACGGCAAGCCGGACCTGCTGGTGGGCAACGATTCTGAGCCCAACTATCTTTACATCAACAAGGGGAATGGCAGCTTTGAAGAGCAGGGCTACATGTCGGGATTCGCGCTGAACAAGGACGGACGCGAGATTGCCTCCATGGGCATCGCGGTGGGCGACTACGAGAATAGCGGCGAGGTAGATTTTGCCGTGACCGATTTCTCCGACGATTACAAGGTTCTCTATCGCAATAGCGGCGAGGTCAACTTGACCGATGTGAGTTATGCGGCGGGGATTGCGCAGTCTTCAATTCCTTTCGTCGGTTGGGGTGATGGCTTCATCGACTACGACAACGACGGCTGGCTGGACCTGTTGATGGTCAATGGCCACGTCTATCCGCAGGTGGACGAGCATGACTGGGGCACGACCTTCGCGGAGCGGCCGCTGCTCTACCATAATATTCCGGATGGACAGGGTCGCAAGTTCGAGTATGTGCCACCGGTGAGAGGATCGGGGCTGGCCGTTGTAACCTCGGGGCGGGGAGCGGCCTTCGGCGACCTGTTCAACGACGGCAAGATCGATGTGGTTATCAGTCCCATCGACGGACCGCCCACGCTGCTGAGAAATGTTAGCCCGGATCATCACCACTGGGTGGAGTTGAAACTGGTGGGCAGCGGCAAGACAGGAACAAGCAAGGGAAGTCCGCGCGATGCCATGTGTGCCACCGTCTACTTGAAGGCGAACGGCCTGCGCATGAGGCAGGATGTTCTTTCCAGCGGCAGCTTTATCTCTTCGAACGACCAACGCCTGCACTTCGGACTGGGCGATGCCGAGGAAGCGGGAACGGCGGAGATTCACTGGCCTTCGGGTGCAGTGGAGGCGGTCAAGCTGCCCGCGGTTGACCGCATCTACACCATCGTAGAAGGGCAGGGCATTACGGGCGCGCTCTGCGCAGGCAAGCCCTGCAAAGCACTGGCGCCGGTGAAAGCTCCTGTCCCCGTTCCACGCAAAGGCGATAAACTCTGATTTCAGGCGCAGCGCGAGCGAGAAGCGTCCGAGGCGCGGCGGGGATGAAAATCATGCGGCTGTGGCGTCAATGCGGGGCTTACAGAGCGGCAATCAGAGTTCTTTTTTGTATCGCTTGCCTGGCTGCCGCAGCCCAGTTGCCGACCAAGGAAGCTCACCCGCCTGCCGCCGCAGGTTCCGAGCAACTGCCCGCGACGGCGGCCTCCGCAGAGATCGAAACCGGGTTGCGCCGCGATCTCGCACTCCACCCGGATTCCGCCCCCATTCGCTACAAACTCGGCCAGGCGCTGCGGCTGGAGAACAAGCCGAAGGAATCGCTGGAAACCTACACCCAGGCAGCTCGCATGCAAAAGCCCAATGCCGAACAACTCCGCTCGGTGGCTCTGGACTACGTACTGCTGGAAGACTATAACGACGCCGTCCACTGGCTGGAAATCGCCGCATCCATGGAACCCGGAAACGCGGATGTGCTATACAGCCTGGGACGCTGCCTCTATTCGCAAAGCCGTTATGGGGAGGCGGAGGCGGCATTTCTTCGCGTTCTTCAGATCAAGCCGGATCACTTGAAGGCCGAAGAAAATCTGGGCCTCATCTATGACTACGCGAATCAGCCGGAGAAGGCGGAGGCTGCGCTGCGCAAAGCCGCGGAATGGGCCAGCCCGGATTCAAAGGACGAATGGCCTTTTCTGGATTTGGGAGGCTTCCTGCTGGATCATGACCGTGCCGCGGAGGCCGTGCCATTCCTGCGCCGCGCAGCGGCCATCAGCGCAGCTTGCACAGCCTGTCACGAAAAACTAGGGCGGGCGCTGTTGGCCACGGGAGATGCCAGCAGCGGCGTGAAAGAGCTGGAAATCGCTGCCCAAATGGACCCCGGGAATGCGAAGATGCACTTCGAGCTGGGCCGCGCCTACCGCGCGGTGGGCGCACTGGAAAAGTCGCGCGCCGAGTTCGCGCTCAGCCAGGCTCTCTACGGGGAGCACAGCCGGGATTAGGGGCCATATAGTCAGAATCTTCTTGAGCAACCTCCAGAGAAGGACGTTCTTCTCTCGACCGAGTGAAGTCATAGCACGATTTGCGATACCGACCTGAAGGCAACTTGGAGTGACAGTGTTCAATGAATCTGAAACGAGCGGTCTTCTTGAACAGACTCGCGCTTTACGTGAGGAATTTGTACGACCAATTTATTTGTCTCTACTTGGCGCGAACTTTGCGCGGCATATAAATTCAGGCGCACACCAAATAGGACGAACGGAAAAATGAGTTGTCTGCCATTCGCGCACAGATCGTTGTTGCCGCAAGATCGGTTTCTGATGTGGAAATCAGAACACTGTTGTCGATTCGTGAATGGCGAGGCCGCTTAGTGGCTGGATGGCTCGTCGGGCTTTCAATGCGTAAGGCATTGGTTGGCGAAATTGCAGACCTTCTTCTCGCTAGTGAACAGCCTTACACTGGGCAAGGATATTGCGTTGCTTTGGGGCTGATCGGCGATGACAAATGTCCCAATTATCTTCGAGCGTATCTTTCCAAGTATTTGCCCCTACACGGCCGCTTCTACGATCAGGAATGGGCGATCGGCGCATTGGCGCACATTGAACGAAACCCACCCGAGGAATTCCTTCTCACAGAACTTTGGGTCGACGGCAATAGGCATATGAATCCTTTACAAGCAATTCAGCGCTTTTCAGAACTGGTTGACTATTTGAACGTGAACCAGATGAGGATCGAGGTCTAGGCTCTCCGCTTCAACTGATCAATGCGAAGTGCCTTTTTCGCCAGTCGTGTTCGCTATCGGCTCATCGACTTGAATCTGGCGGTCGCCCTTTACATTGATGAGGGTTTGCACAATGCCACTGGGCCAGCGGATTTCAATGCTGTCTGCGACCGGACTGTCGCCGAGCCCGAAGTGTACCCGCGGGTCGCTTGAAGAGAGATAGCCGCTCGATGTGGTTGCCGTCACCCACTGCGCTCCCTGCGTGGTGGTGAGTTTCACCACTGCGCCGATGCCGTCGCGATTGCTCTTGTGGCCGGTGAGATGCAAGGTGATCCAGTGGTTGCTGGTGGCCGTCTCGTTGAGCAGAATATGCGCCGCGCCGCCATTGGTAGAGACGACGGCATCGATGCGGCCATCGTTGTCGATATCGCCGATGGCCATGCCGCGCCCCACCCACGCCTCATGAAAGACGACGCCGGAGACGGAGGAAACGTCAACGAACTTCTTGCCGGTATTGTGAGCCAACAGAATGGGTTCGCGGTAGTGAAGCTGGGGCGAGACGGTTTCAATGGTGTCCAGATCGTGGCCCTGTGCAATGAGCAGGTCCTTCCAGCCGTCGTTATCGTAGTCCACAAAGCGCAAACTCCAGCCGGAGTGCAGCAGCGTCATGGCCCCGATGCCGTTGGCATAGGAGGTGTAGTCGAAGGAGCCGTCGTGGTTGTTGCGATAGATGGCGTAACGCTGGTTGGCTAGGTTGGTTACAACGATGTCGGGCCAGCCGTCGTTGTCGTAATCGGCAAAATCCACGCCCATCCCGGCATAGGTTTGGCCTTCTTCGCTGACCGCCGTCTCGGATTCCAGGCCCACTTCCTCGAACGTCCCGTCCGGCTTTTGATGGAAGAGGAACTCGGGCATGGAATCGTTGGCGACATACAGATCGATGCGCCCATCGCGATCATAGTCGGCGATGGCGATGCCCAGCGCTTTGGCCGGCTTGTCCAGCCCGAGTTTGTGTGAGACCTCGGTGAAGTGGCCGTTGCCGTCGTTGTGATAGACAAGCATGGGAATGGGGGGAAAGTAATCCGGGTGGCAGTAGCCGCGATAACCCTCGCGATGCTCACCGCACCAGACGTCCTCCCAATCCCAGGTGACATAGCGCACCACCACCAGGTCGAGCAGGCCGTCGTTGTCCAGATCGACCCAGGCCGCGGAGGTTGACCATCCACTGCCGCCGACGCCCGCTTTTTCCGTCACGTCGGTGAAGGTGCAGTTGCCGTTGTTGTGGTAGAGATGATTGCCGCCGTAGCTGGTGACGAAGATGTCTTCGTAGCCGTCATTGTCGTAATCGGCGACGGCCACTCCCATGCCGTAGCCGACCCCTTTCAGACCGGACTTTTCGGTGATGTCCTCGAAGCTTCCATCGGCCTTCTGGTGATACATGCGATTCCAATACTCGGGACCGGTCTTCTGCGGAATGAAGCCCTTGGGCGTGGGGTCGGGAAAGGGCGCGCCGTTGACAAGATAGAGATCCAGCCGTCCGTCGTTGTCGCAATCGAAGAGCGCTACGCCCGAGCCCATGGTTTCCAGCAGGTACTTGCGCGAGGTGTGCGGCGCCTGGTGGAGAAAATGGACACCCGCCTTTTCAGTGATATCGACGAAGTTCCCTGGAACAGCGGAGGGAGATGCGGGTTGAACCGCTGGATGCGCTTCCTGTTCCGGCACTTGTGCGCATACGCTCACCATTGAGAGGGAAGCCAGCCAGAGAACTTCGCCAACCAGGATTGTGAGGCGTTCTCGCGTCAATTGCATGGTTTCCAATGCTCCAGAGAGACGCTGCCGTTTCGCATGGCAGCGCGGCCGTTTGGTTCACGCTCTAATGAGTTGATTCCGCAGGGAGGGCGGGTTCTGCCGGGGTGGCTTGCTTCTTGTTTTCGAACTCCTGCAATTGCTGCGCCATGCGCTGCGCGTCCTCTTTTCGATGGAGGGTCTGGTAGACGCGCACCAATTGGAAGTAAGAGCCCCGGCGGAGGAAGTCCGAGGGCGATTCGCCCAGACACTTCTCCAGCCACTGGGCTGCTTCCTCGTGGTGCCCTGTCAGTGAGAGTCCCAAACCGAGATAATAGTCGGTGGGTGCGGCCAGAGCGTGAGCCTCCACAGCCTTGCGCAACAGCGCCACGCCGTGCTCGGCGTCGCCCTTCTGCACATGGATCTTTCCCAGATTGTAGAGCGCGATCGGGTTATTCGGACTCAGCTGCAGCTCGGTCTCGTAGGCGCGGATGGCGTCGCCGGAACGGCTCAGGTGCTGGTAGCAGTCCCCGATCGCCTCATACAGGTCGGAGTCATTGGGCTTCTTTTCCAGAGCTTTGCGGTATTCGGCGATGGCTTGTTCGTATTGCTCTGATTGGACAGCGATCTCACCGAGGGTGCGATGAACGCGCCAGGAATCGGGATCGAGGTCGGTGAGGGCGCGAAAGCTCTCCTCGGCCACCTGGGTATGGGCTCGGCCACGATAATCGAGGACATTGGGGTCTTTGGGACTGAGCGCCGCGGCGCGATCCAGCGGCCCCACCGCCTCTTGCGCGTGTCCCGCGCCCAGCTCGACGATGCCGAGCCAGGTGAGCGCCTCAACATTTTCCGGTTGGATAGCAACTTCCCGTTGGAGTGAAGCGAGGGCTGCGTCCAATTGATTCCTCTGGTATTGGGCGATGCCGAGAAACATGTGCGCGCCGGGCAATCGCGGAGCCAGTTCCGTCGCTTTTTCCAGCGCCACTTCGGCTTCACCGGTCTTGCCCTGGCGCAATTCAGACATTCCCAAGCCGAGGTAGGCATCGGGCAGTTGCGGAGCGGCGGCAATGGCCTGCTGAAAGTAGCTTTCGGCATCGGCTGGCTTGCCCTGGTGAATGGCTTCCGTGCCGCTTTGCATCAGGCGGATGGCGGCTTCGCTTGGCGTGGCGGGGGCTGTCTGGGCCTGAAGAAGCGGCGTACAAAGCAGAAGGCAGGCCAGCAGAGGGCTTCCCGAACGTTGCGACTGCTGTATTCCAACGCAGATGTTCATGACACACTTCCGGCAGAGATCAAGGTGGACTCGAGGGCAGAATCCAAAGTGTAAATCGGGGAACGCTGTGGGCGAACCTGCACTATTATGGGGCGTACCATGCCCTCCCGGCCAGCGCCGACCCAGCCGGCTAGATCAGGAGCAGCCTTTCTGCGCGGGGAACCGCCGTTTTATTTATTGAGGCCAACCCGCCGCAGCAAGTCGTCAAAGCGCGGGTCAGAGCGCAAAGGGTCAAGGCAGGGGTCGATCTTGAGATAGACAAGTCCGACATCGTGCGCCTTGTAGGATTCCTCAAGCCATTGAAACGCTTCCTGTTTGTCGCCTAGCCCGGCATAGACGAGCGCGATTTCGTACCGGCCCACGCCATCCTTATCTACCCGCTGCTGCAATTGCGCAATGCTCTTGCGGGCCGCGGCCACCTGGCCCGCGCGGGCATAGGCATTGCCCAGATGGCCTAAAGAGTCCACGCCATCGCCCGACTTGAGAAAGGCAGCGATGGATTCCCGGTACATGCCTTTTTCCGCATAGACCTCGCCGAGAAGAAAGCTCCAATCGGGCGGGTTGATGTCCAGCGCGCGCACCCGTTGAATCAGCGAAAGCGCCTGGTCGTACTGCCGCGCAAAGTAATAGATAAACCCTTCCGCATGGAAGGAATGCCAGGAAACTGGATCGAGGTCGACACCTCGCTCCACCTCCGCGATCGCTTCCGGCATTTGCCCGGTGCGCGCCAGGTAAAAGGCATATTTCGTGTGGATGGGGGCTGAATTCGGATTGAGTTCCTTGGCCCGTTGAAACTCGGTTGCCGCCGTCTTCCAGTCCCAGTCCAGGGTCATCGCGGCATTGGCGAGTTCGGCATGGCCTTCGGGCAGGGAATCGTCCAACTGGATCGCTTGCAGTGCATCGGACTTCTGCCGGGAGAATGCCTCCTTGTAGGGCATCCGGCCCGATTCTCCCATGCGGCCATAACAGGTAGCCAGGGCTACATGGGGCAGCGCGTAGTTGGGATTCTTGTCCAGTGCCTTCTTAAAAAATTCCACCGCTCTTTGGCAATCGTCCAGATCCAGTTGGAGAATGCCATGCAGGTACAAATCCTGTGCTTGCGGGTCAATCGTGCGCCTGCGGGCCAGGCGCGCCTGCTCCTGCGGGGTTACGTTGATCCGGATCTCTTCCGCTATGTCGTGCGCCACCTCTCCTTGCCAGGCAAGAACGCCGGTCATATCCCGGACATACGTGTGTGCCCAGACGGGACGATCACTTCTGGCATCGACCAACTGGGCGCTGATGCGCACCTGGTTGCCCTCGCGCAGCACTCCCCCTTCGACGACCGCGTCGACGGCCAGCTCATGGGCGATTTCCGGCAGCTTCTTTTTGGTGCCTTTGTAGCTCATGGCCGAGGTAAGGGAGATAACGCGCAACGTGGAAACCTGGCCCAGATCGTTGATCAAATCTTCCGTCATTCCGTCGGCAAAGTATTCCTGCGCAGGATCGCCGGAGAGGTTTTCCAGGGGCAGAATGGCAATGGAGTGGATTCCAGGCTGTGCGTCGGCGCCGCTGCGCCACATCCTGAAGCCGGCATAACCAAGCGCGGCCAGAAGAATAAATCCCAGCACACCCCCGGCGAGGCTGCGGATCTGGCGGCGCGATTTCGATGCGGAAAGCGGGGGTGCCTCGTTGCTTCGCACCGCCGCTGCTGCCTTGCCAGTCTGTTCCTCCTCCCGAGGGGTGATTGGCTCCGTGGGAGTTACAGGAACAATGGGGGAAGGAACAGCCTCTGGCGCCAACGGCTGGAAGTGGAACCTGGGCACATAGGAGCCGCTGGGGAGTTCAATGCGGACCGCTTGTTTCCCTTTGGACTCGATGTAATACTGCGCCAGTTTTTTGCGCAGTTCAGTGGCTTTGACGCGCACCACGGAATCGTTTCCCGTATCGTAGCCGACCGGGCGTCCGAACATCTCAGCCCCGATCATCCGCTCACGCAGCTTGTCGAAGTCCTCGGCCAGAGCATGTCCAACGATCAGTTGGAGAAAATCCTGGGTGCGTTTACTGCCTGCGAAGGCGTGGCTGGCGAGGACCTCCTTGAGGTGATCGCGCACCAAACCAATCTCCTTTGGACTGAGTCCATTGGACCCCAAGAATGGATCGGTTGCAGACATAGAAAACGCGGTTCCCGCCGGTGTACACACTATAGCATCCGAGCAAACGGGGGGAGCAAACGGTCGTTTTCCATGGCTGCCTACTTTCTAAGTAGTTTTAGAATCAATGTATACATCAGCAAACGTGGAGCAAGCTGTTAATAGCGTTGCAGGTTGTGCAATCGAGGTGTTGCAATCTGCCTGATTTGAAAAGGCAGCAGTCCGTCTCTCCCTAGAAAACGCTTACCCAATTGCCGGCAGGAGGCCAGATCAAATTTACCTTCCCTTGGCCAACCGAGTTGGCCGGCCAGGGAAAAACATCCAAAAACGACGAATCCCTCGCCAGCAAAGACACCAAGGAGGTGGAGGGAGTCCAGTCGATCAACGATTGCTCAGGAGGCAGATCGTGAATCAATCTCCAAACCAGATTCGCAGCAACACAGGGGTACCCATGGGGAAACAACCGTCAGGGAGAAATCTGAACGGCATACTTTGCAGCGTTAATTTTCAGGAGGGGTGTATGAGCAAGCTCTTGCACAGGAGCGGGTTTGTTTGTCTTCTTTTGATTAGCATGTTGACAATCCCGGTTCTCACGTTTGCGCAGTCCACGCGCGGAGAACTAGCGGGTAACGTCACAGACTCCACTGGCGCCGTCATCACAGGCGCCAAGGTGGTCGCCGTCGGCATAGACACCGGCGTGACGAACGAGACAGTGACCACATCCGCCGGCGGCTTTCACTTCCCTGAGTTGGCCATCGGCCGGTACAACGTAACAGTCACCGCCCCCGGCTTTAGCGCAACCGTCAGCAAGGGCGTACTGATTACCATCAACTCGACAAGCGCCCTCAATGTCACATTGAAACCTGGAGCAGTCAGCGAGACCATCTCCGTCGACGCCAGCGCTCCCGCCATCGAGAGCGAAACCTCCGATATTAGCGGAACGATCTCGCAACAGCAAATTGAGGAACTGCCGCTGGCGGTGGACGCGGGTGTTGGAGGTCTTCGATCTCCGGAAACCTTTTCTTTCCTGGTGCCCGGCACCACTGGCCCCGGTACGGGAGGCGGGCAATCCACTACCGGCCTGAATAACAACGGCGTCTTCTTCGCGAAGCTCTCCGGCGGCCAAAGCTATGGCGCGGAAGTCATGCTCGATGGAGGCAGCATCACGCGCAGCGAGAACGGATCGTCCTTCGATGAAACCTCGCCTTCGATCGAGGCTCTCCAGGAGTTCAAGGTCACCACGTCCAGCCCCTCGGCGGAGTTTGGCCGCACCACGGCGGGATTTGAAAGCTTTGCCACAAAATCCGGCACCAACCTCTTTCATGGGGGAGGCTATACCATCATCAGGAATGCAGCCTTCGATGCCAATCAATGGGAGAGCAATGGCAACTACAAGTACTATGCCTGCACCGGCAACAACAACCTGAACGTGAGCCCAGGTTGTGGCGGCTATATAAGGCAGCAGGATAGCAAGTACGATTACGGCGTAACATTAGGTGGACCGGTAAGAATCCCGAATCCCTTCAAGAGGGATAAGGACTTCTACAACGGGAAAGATAAGACCTTCTTCTTCTTCGCATGGGAAAACTTCAAGTGGACCCTCGGCGGGTCCAACGTGGCTACCGTCCCAACCACCGCGGAACAAGGAGGAGATTTTTCCGCTCTGCTGACAGAGGGGGGCGGGCCGACCACTCAGGGCACTCTTCGAACGAACCCTTGCACCGGCCTGCCGATCTTGCAGAATCAAATCTTCGACCCAGCCACTCAAAACAGTACGATTACGGCGACGAATCCAACTGGCATTCCTTGCGCCTTGCCGTTCGCAGGCAACATCATTCCCCCCGGCCGGATCAGCGGCGCGGCGAAGGCGTTGATGGCAGGACTGCCGGCTCCCAACCAGACGGCGCTCATCAATTATCCCTGGGGCTTTTACAATAACTACGCCCAAGGCTCCGTAGCGCCCATTACCAACACAACTTACACGGTTCGCATCGACGAAACGCTCACGCAGAAGAGCAAGATCTACGGTTCCTACAGCTCCCGTGACAACTTCAGCCAGCACGGTACACCGAACCTGCCACAGCCTTTCAACGACACGTCCTATCCGCAGGATTTTGAAACCCACTACACACGCCTTGGTTGGGATTTTACCGTGACCCCAACCATCCTGAACCACATGAATGTCGGCTACAACCGCACCAACAGCAAGAACTTTGCACAGACGATTGGCGCCGGCAGGACGCTGACCACGGCGGGAGCCCCGGATTTCTACTCCACCTCCTTCCCGATCGTCAATTTTGATGGGTTCGACAGCTATTCTCCGTGGATGATTGGCCAGGGCGGAGACAACATCGACAACGGCCTGCGCTTCAACGACAGCGTAAGCTGGCAAAAGGGACGGCACAGCTTCAAGTTCGGTGTGGATTGGCGCCACCAGCAGTACACGGTCATCGACGTCAACATTCCCAACCTTACCTTCTATCACGGTGAAACATCCGCGGCGGCTGTGGGCGGCAACTACCTCGCCAGCGGTAACAGCTTTGCCAGCTTCTTGCTGGGAGCCGACGCCGTTGCCAGTCAGACTGTTTTCAACCACAACCCGCGTTGGAATTCACACTATTACGCGCTGTTCTTTCAAGACGATGTGAAGGTAACGCCCACACTGACGCTCAATCTAGGGTTGCGCTGGGATGTGGACGTGCCGCGCCTCGAGGCACTGAATGACACCTCCAACCTCAGCCTGACCACGGCTGATTCATTGGCGGGTGGTTTGCCGGGGGCTCTCATCTTCGGTGCCAACTGCAATTGCAACAGCGCGTGGGCGGACACCTGGTACAAGGACTTCCAACCCCGCGTAGGCTTTGCCTATGTGATTCCGCACACCAGAGGAAAGGCGGTGCTGCGTGGCGGCGGCGCCCTTATTTCAGGCCCGTTGCAATACGACGACTTCGGCGCAAGCATGGATGCCGGCTACACGCAAGGCCGCAGCGTCGGATCGGTTAACAACTTCACTCCGGCCTTCCAACTGGACACCGGCTATGCCCCGTGGACTCCGGCCTTCTTTGCTCCGAATACGAGTCCGACACAATTGACCGCTCCCAACGGGGTGGGTACCTTTAACAACGTGGGCGGCGAGTTAATCCAAAATGGCACCGCCAGACCCTCTTTGACGAACAACTGGAGCCTCCAGGTTCAAGATGAATTGGCGCAGGACCTCATTTTGACCGTGGGCTACATCGGGCAAAGTGCCGAGCATCTTCATACCGAAGATATCTCGAACATCAACAACATCGCACCCGCTGACTTAGCCTATGGCGATCACCTCAACGATCCGACTGAATACATCCCCGAGGGCGGTGCAACCACATTTACGCCCGAGGGCAGCAGTGTTCCGGTTACCGTCAAAGCTCCTTATTCGACGTTTGCCGGTGTCGTGTCGCAGGCGCTTCGTCCCTATCCGCAATACGGCTATATTGCGGACGATTGCTGCCTGGAGAACCGCGGCCACTCCTCATACGAGGCTATGGTCGTCTCGCTCAACCGCCGCTTCCGCCAGGGCTTCAATCTTCAGGTGTCCTACACCTGGTCGAAGAATATTACCGATGCGGATTCCGAAATTGGCCAGTATGACAGAGGGGATCAAGCCCAGAACTCCTCCAATTACCGGGGAGAGAAGGCGGTCAGCATTCAAAACATACCGCAGACTCTCTCGATCAGTTACCTCTACCGGTTGCCGTTTGGAAAAGATCGTGCCTACCTCAACAACAGTAAGGTTCTTGACGCCATCGTCGGTGGTTGGGAAGTTGGCGGCATTCAGCGCTATGAGAGTGGTCAGCCTCTCTCATTCGGCTGCGCAACCGGACCCTTGGCACTCGGAAACTATACCGGTGTAGGCGGCTACGATAACTGCTTCCGCCAAACGCGGCTTCCGGGAACATCCCTTGCCAGTTCGGCCTACAAGAAGAACAAGAACGGGCCGAACTTTTTCAATGGGGAGTCCTGGTTCAATCCGGCATTCCGGCCGGCTGGCACAATCAATGGCGCAGATCAAGGTGTCCCGCTTGCCAGTGCCAGCCTCGTCGATCAGAACCGTGAGGGCGTGTCCAATACGGGTGCCCCTTGGTTGCGTCATCTGTCGCCGGGGTGCGACAACGGTACTTGCTCGTTCGATCCATACTACTTCAGCGGCGCATCTCCTCTTGTTGCGGGGGGAGCTGCCCTTCCTCGCGTGACCGAGGAGGTCACTGGCCCACTTTGGAAGTCGGAAGACTTCAGCATGCTGAAGAACTTCAAGCTAACCGAAAAGGTAAACTTCCAGCTCAAAGGGGAAGCAATCAACGCGTTCAATCGTCACCGCATGGCAATTCCGGATCTTGCTTCGGGCGATTACGCTACCGCAACAGGGTTTGGAATTCCAACTGGGTCCGACTTGCTGGCACGTAACTGGCAGGTTTCGGGCCGTTTCTCCTTTTAACCCTCAACCTCGGGGTGCTTTGGCTTTTGCCGGAGCGCCCCGAATTCATTTGTGCATCCTCATGCAAACTGCCATCGAGATTGCCGGGCATCAACGCAAGCCGCTTGTTGCCGGCGCAACTCACGCCATCCTTCTTCCATTTTTTCTCTTCTCCATGCTGGCCGTTTCAGGAAGACCGTCAGCAGCCCAGTCCCCGCCAGCGGATGCCCCGCAAACTAAAGGCGCCGAGCTGCTGCAAGCTGGCAACTTCGACGCGGCGCGCGATGCCTTCGAAGCTGTTCTTGAGACCGATCCTGCCAATGCCCAGGCGCAGGAAGGTGAGGTTGCCGCCAGCGAGCATTTGGCGCTGCAAGCGCGTGCCAAGGGACAGGCGGACGAAGCTCTGCGCGCTTTGCTGCGCGCTCAGGAAGTTGCGCCCAACCATCCCCGCCTGCTTTTTGACCTTGGGATCCAGGAGGAGGAGATGCAGCTTTACCAGGACGCCGACCGGACGCTGGCGGCGCTGGAACAACTCCAGCCCGGCAATCCGCAGGTGGCGTACGCCGTGGCTCACGTCAAGCTCGACCTGGGCCAGCTCTCCGTCGCGGAAGAAAAGATGCAAGTTTATCTCAAGTCTCAACCCAACGATGCCAGCGCGCACTACGGGTTGGGCCGCGTTTATCAACTCGAACTGGAGGCAGAGAAAGCGCGCGCCGAGTTCCAGCGCTGCGTAGAACTGCAACCGGTGCAGACCGAGGCCTACTACCAGTTGGGCGATATCGCTCTCGGGCAAGAGAACTTTGCCGAGGCCATCGCCTATTTCGCCAGGACTCTGGCGCGCGATCCCAAACACGGAGGTGCGCTTGCCGGAACAGGTCAGGCCTACTTTAAGCAGAAACAGTACACACAGGCAGAGGCATTTTTGCGGCAGGCAGTTGCCGCTGCTCCAGAGTACGAAAAGGGTCACTACTATCTCGGACTTACGCTGGCGCGCCTGGGACGCAAGGAGGACTCTGAGCGCGAACTGGCGCTGGCCACCAAGCTAGCGGACGAGGCCAACAAGAAGGCGCGTAGCGGACTTCGGTTGAATTCCGCCGTTGCGCAACCGTAGAGCATTTCACGCGCTGTCTCGCTGCTTTTCCGGCGAGCCGCGCAAACCGGAACCTGTTCTTTTGTCTTATTTCATAAGGAGAGTTACCTCATGCGTTCTTTCTATCTACCGGCTGCATTGGCCCTGGTCCTTGCACTCCCGCTTTCTGGCCAGCAGCCCCAGGCCTTGTCCCTGAGTGGCGACTATCCCATCACACACGATCCCTCCATCGCCCATGAGGGAGACACCTATTACGTATTCGCCACCACCTCGAACGCCGCGGAGGGCCAGTTTCCCGTTCGCTGCTCGCACGATCTGAAGGAGTGGAAGCTGTGCGGCCACATCTTCGACAAGATCCCCGACTGGATTCATGAGGCAAGTCCGACAACCAGGGATCTATGGGCGCCCGATATCTCCTTTTTTCAAGGCAAATATCACCTTTACTACGCGTACTCGGCCTTTGGCGTGAACACTTCGGGGATTGCTTTGGCCACCAATGAAACCCTCGACCCGCAGAGCCCCAAGTATCGCTGGCACGATGAAGGATTGGTCCTGAAGTCCACAAAGGACGACGACTTCAATGCCATCGATCCGAATCTCGTCTTCGACGAAAAAGGCCAGCCCTGGCTGAGTTTCGGCAGTTTTTGGGGCGGCATCAAGATGCGCCGCATCGACCCTCTCACCGGCAAGCCGCCGGTCGACGACAACAAGATATACGCCTTGGCGGCACGAGCCAAGCCGGTGAACGCGGACCCCGCCAAGCCCGGACTGCCGCCGAACTGGCAGGCTATCGAAGCACCCTTCATCGTGCGTCATGACGACTATTTCTACCTGTTCGTTTCCTTCGACCTCTGCTGCCGTGGTACCAGGAGCACATACCGGACCATGATAGGCCGCGCGCGCAATGTCACCGGCCCTTACCTGGATGCGGAGGGCAAGCCGATGCTGGAGGGGGGCGGCACGCAACTGCTCCAGCCCAACAGCCGCTGGATCGGTCCGGGCGGGGAGTCGATATTGCAGCGCCCCGAGGGGGACATCATCGTCTTTCACGCCTACGATGCCGTCACCGGCAAACCTGCGCTACAGATTTCCACGCTTACCTGGGAGCACGGCTGGCCTCACGCGGCGCTGGCAACCAGCGGCGAGTCCAAATAGGACTGACAGCAGGCGGCGCTTACATTCCCAACCGGGAGCATAGCGCCGCCGCAAAGAATCGAACAGGCTCCGCATCGATTGGGCCGGAGGAATAGTGAGATGTCGATAAACTACCCATGGTCTCAAGCTGTTAGCCGCATGGCTCGCATCGGACTGGTCTTCACATTTGCAGCACTGTATACGGGCTGCGGAGGCGGCGGAGGTACGTCCACGACCACCCCTCCGACGACCGTGGCCACACCGATCATCTCTCCCGGAGGGGGCACGATTGTGGCGGCGCAGACGGTAGCGATCACGGATACTACGGCCGGCGCGACCATCTACTACACCATCGACGGCACCGCGCCGACCACCGCATCGACAGCGTATACGGCAGCAATCACCGTATCGACCACCTCATCGGAAACGATCAAGGCCATGGCCGTGGCCAGCGGAGATACCAACAGCGCGGTAGCCTCGGCAATCTTCACCCGCGGGGTTGATATGGGAACCATGGTCAATGTGCAATACCCCGTGTCCACCGTGCTCGATAGCAACCAATACCAGATTGAGAATGTTGCCAGCGGCATGGTGCTGGGCATCAGCGGACAAAGCCAGGCAGCCGGCGCCAGCGTGGTGCAAGAGGCCAACACCAGCTCGACCGACTCGATGTGGCACTTCATGCAGCAGGTGGACGCCAGTGGCGACGATCGCGCCAACATCGAAAACATGTTGACCCACCAGGTCATAGGCCTCTCCAGCGTCCCTCCGGCCAACGGCGTGGTACCTTCCGCGGCGCTGGCTTCCGGTGCGCAGGCACTGCAATACAGCAACACCGGCAACGACGATCAGAACTGGGTGCTGTATCTGCTGGCCGACGGGAATTACCTGCTCAAGAATCACGCTAGCGGATTCTACCTTCAGGACGACAGCTCCAATCTCACGTCATCGGCCACCATCGATCAAGGCGCGCGCGCTGCCGGCAATGGTGTCGGCTGCACCTGTCAGGAATGGACGCTGGTCAACACCAGCAACGCGCCTTATCCAGCTCCGCTAACGGTGCAGGGAACCGGCGTCTTCGTTCATGATCCGAATATGCTGCAGGATCAGAACCACGTCTACTGGCTCTATGGAACCCATCAGACCATCGCCTATTCCACTGACATGACGACTTTTACTTACACCACCGCAAACACTCCCAATGGTTCATGCGCCACCACGCAAGCCAGCGACGACTGGCTCACCGAAGTTGGCCGTTGCGCCGACATCGGTCCCGACTTTCCTTCCTGGAATGGATTGCAAACACCTAAGTCGGACAACAATGGAGGGAACACCGATCTGTGGGCGCCCGATGTGATGTACGCTAACGGCATCTACTATCAGTACTACGCGATTCCCGTCGAGCCTGACCGCGCAGCCGGATGCTCGGTCGCGGCCTGCCAGGGCGGCGAAGCGGTCATTGGCTTGGCCACCAGCACCACTCCCTATGGACCCTGGACAGACAAGGGATGGGTGGTCGAGTCCTGGAGCAACGATTCCACTCCCTTGAGCGGATTCGGATTTGTGAACACCACCACCGACAACGCCATCGATCCGTCGCCGTTCATTGATGCCCAGGGAAACTGGTGGCTGGTCTTTGGATCATGGTTTGACGGTAAGCATATCGTGCAGCTCGATCCCACCACCGGGCTTCGCCTGGCCTCCAGCACGCAGATCTATAACATTGCCTTCCGTTGGTGGGGCGAGGAAGGCCCCTTCATCTACCCGCAAGTGGTCAATGGCACACAGTATTACTACTACTTCGCGCCCATCAATCCCTGCTGTAGCGCCACCAGTCCCTATCGCATCCTCTATGGCCGCTCCACCAGCCCCACAGGACCGTATGTGGATCGCGGCGGCGTGCCTCTCTATAACGCCAACGGCGGCGGAGGCGGCACCATCCTGATGAGTGCGCACGGCCATATCATCGGGCCGGGAGGGCAGAGTGTCTTTACCGACGTCGGCGCGAACGGCAGCAAGAGTCTGCCCACGCTGGTCTACCACTACTATGACGGCAATAACAACGGAACCCCCATGCTGGGCATCAACCGGATTCTTTTCACATCGGATGGGTGGCCGTATGTTCAGTAGCGTATGGCCTCATGGCATATCCGGGACAACGCCGTTCCTCAGAGATGATTGTTCGGTAACCAATTCAAAGCGATTGTGCATTGGGTGAAACTTACGTTCGATCAGTGTTTCAAATTCAGCGACAAGCGCTGTGCAAGCTCAGATTGGCCATTGCGGTTGAGCAAAGCGATGAGATCTTCCATCACTGTGGGAGCATCCTTGGCGTAAGCCGCCACAGTCTCGGCTGTCAGATTGGCACTGGAGACCTTGCCGAGGCGGAAATAGGTATCACAGAGCAGATAGAGCAGCCGCGGCGTTGTTGTTTTGGAGTCCACAAGCAGTTCCGCTGCTTCCGCCCACCTCTGCTGCCGGTAACGGACTTCGCCGAGTTCCGCCCTGGCCAGGGTGTGATTTGGATTCAGCGAGAGTTCCGCTTGAAAAGCCTCCTCGGCGCCGGCTGGATCGTCCTGCAACAGGGCCAGCTCTCCCAGGTAGGCATGAGTGTCTGGAGTCTTGGGACCGAGCTGGAAGGCGCGATGGAGCAGCCGCCCCGCATCGTCGTGCCGCCCACTCGTATCAAAGTCTACTTAAACCCCTGTCCGATTTCCGTAGCCAACTCAAACAGAAGATGACAATTTTGGTCATAACGCGCAGGGAATCGTACCTGCGTGCCCTCCTCTTTCGCTACCACCACTCGATGGAGCGCTCCGAGGTAGTCTTTACGTCACTCGCAGGCTTGGATGAGCGAAGAAGCAACAGCGGACACTGTGCGAGCTTGACGACCTTTTCGGCAATTGAGCCGAAGACCAACGGATGCCAGCCGGAGATGCCATGGGTAGAGATGACAACCATGTCTATATGCTCGCGGTCAACCACTTCCATGATGTTCCCCGCAATGTCATTGCCCACTTCGACGCTGGAGGTTGACTTTACTCCCCTTGCCGTAAGAACTGTGTGGCATTTAGCCAGATGCTGCTCCGCAAAAGTCCGCGCCTCCTGTATGAATTCACTTTCGGGAATCAGGTCGGGGAGAGTTGTGGTGGGAAACATTGGGATCACGTTGACGAGGTAAAGTTCGGCGTGGAAGTGGTCAGCAAGATCGGCTGCCATCTCAAGAGCCGCCTGGGACGAAGGACTAAAGTCAATGGGCAACAGGATCTTCGTGGGAATGGAAGGGAAGGCGTGAACTTCAAGCATGACGGTCTCCTGGCCGAACTCTGAAAGCGGCTCGTGTCTCATTCTTCTCTGACTGTGAAGGCAACATCTGTGCTGTATTGAACATCTGTCGCGCAGCAGGACAGCCCAAAATGGGGATGGTCGTGACTTGCGTCGCTGGACCTGGAAAAGGTACGAGAAGCCAGTTGCGATCACGAGCAAATGTGACCATCCACCGAGCTTCCGACTCTGGCATGATCTCTATGGACCGGGCCAGACGCCATGCATGATTTAGTGGCAGGATCTGTGCATTTAGAAGAAGCGATGCCCGCTGGAGGATAGCCTTGAAGCCGTCATGGGAGAAATGGAATTCGCAGGTTCTGTGCGCCTGGCGCGAATCCCTGGCGCGCAAGCGCAACGGAGGGCCTACCTTGGCGCCGCACAGCTTTGCGATCGGCAGGTTCATGCTTCAGTTATTTGCAATTGCCTCTCTGGCAACTTTCGCTGTACCCGCTAGATCGCAACTACAGTCCGTTGCTGAAGTCCCCTCCGGCATAGCGGAAGGCGTGACCGCAGTGCAGCCGGAGCCGACCTATGAGCGGCCAACGCAAAGGATCATGGCCAGCAATTACCTCTTCGATGCGTTCGGTCCGTATCCCATCGCAGCGTCCGCGTTCGCAGCCGGCATCAACCAATTCAGTAATTCGCCTCCGGAGTGGAATCAAGGCGTCGAGGGCTACTCCAAGCGATTCGGGTCCGACTTTGGGATCGCAGTTGTTGGAACCACGACGCGCTATGGATTGGCACAGGTATTCAAGGAAGACACGTTGTATTACAGGTGTGAATGCAGAGGCGTATTGCCGCGGCTGCGTCACGCCGTGATTTCGACTTTGACGGCTCGGCGCGGCGCAGACGGCCATCGCGTCTTCTCTTTCCCCGCGCTGGTGGCGCCCTATGCGGGCTCGATGACCGCTATATATGGCTGGTACCCGAACCGCTATGGCGCCAAGGATGCACTCCGCATCGGCAGCTATAGCATGCTTGCATATGTGGGTGGCAACATCAGCCTGGAGTTTCTTTACAGCGGGCCGCATTCATTTTTTTCTCGCATGCACTTGAACAATGCGCACGGCTCACCGGACCCTGGTCCGAATCATTGAGCGATCGAGGATTTACTGCAGTCGTAGGCATCGACCAGCCTCAAGAGGGGCGGGGGGATGAGCTGTTTCCCTCTATAACAGGCTACGTCACGGGACTGGCCAATGGCTTCTTTGAGTGGTTCGGGAGCCTCGGAGTTTTTTCCTGGCGAGTACTCAAGGCTGCGGCTACGCGGCCGTTCGAATGGCAAGAGGTAATCCGACAGCTCGACGAGGTTGGGTCCAAGTCACTGCCGCTTGTAGCCTTGGCGGGCGCAGCGGTCGGCGTGATCATCTCTCTCGATGCCCGTTTCACCCTAAGCAGGTTTGGCGCCAAGTCGATGTTTCCCGTTACTCTCGTGTACTCCGTAATCCAGGTAATGGGTCCGATGATCACGGGACTCGTGGTGAGTGGGCGTGTTGGCGCAGGGATTGGCGCGGAACTAGCCTCGATGAAAGTGACCGAGCAGATCGACGCAATCGAAGCGTCCGCGATCAACCCTTACAGGCTTCTGGCGGCAACGCGAATCCTGGCATGCATTCTGATGCTGCCACTGTTGACCCTTGCAGCAGACACATCCGGACTGTTGACGGGTTGGTTCGCACAGTCTCTTGTCGAGCCACTTTCGTTCCATCAGTTCATTTCAAGCGGCTTCAGTGGCGCCACTTTCAATGCATTCGCGCCACCCACATTCAAGACCGCGGTGTATGGCCTGATCATCGGGCTTATAGCGTGCTTCGAGGGAATGCGTACACGCGGAGGCGCTGAGGGAGTGGGGCGGGCGGCCACTAACTCGGTCGTGCTAGGTTCGCTGTTTCTCATCCTTGCTGACGTGGTACTTGTGAAGTTCATCCTCGTTGTCTTCCCTTAACCGCAAATCGAACACGTGAAAGACATGTATGGCTACGACTCATAACATTGCCGGAATGCAAGCGGAACTCGAGGACGACGGTCGTGCACCGGTTGTTGCGGTCGACAACCTGCACAAGACTTTTGGGAGCCACAAAGTTCTAAACGGGATCAGTTTGAGCGTGAACCGCGGAGAAACCCTGGCCGTTCTAGGACGCAGCGGCACAGGTAAGAGCGTTCTACTTAGGCTCATTATCGGCCTCGAAAAACCTGACACGGGATCGATTCGCATTCATGGCCAAGCCATCAACGGACTGGCTCTCGATCAGATGAGCGAAATCAGAAAGAAGATGGGTTTTCTGTTTCAGCACGCGGCGCTTTACGATTCTCTCACCGTCGGCGAGAATGTGACGTTTCCCCTTGCACACCATCGGAGAGAGATGTCCAGGTCAGACCGTATGAACCATGTGAGGCAATTGCTGGCTGAGGTGGGTATGGAACGCGATATCGATAAGATGCCTTCGGATATCTCAGGTGGCATGCAAAAGCGCGTAGGTCTTGCGCGGGCGCTTGCGCTGGAGCCGGAGATACTGCTGCTCGACGAACCCACCGCCGGCCTGGATCCCATCAGTTCAGGAGAGATCGACGACTTGATTCTAAAACTTCAGAGGGAACGGCAGATGGCATCCATCGTAGTGACTCACGATCTGCACAGTGCAAGGACGATTGCCGACCGTCTTGCTCTGTTGGATAAGGGCAATGTAGTGATCGAGGGTGAGTTTGAGGATCTTCAAGACAGTGATATCGGTTTTGTGAAGGAATTCCTGAAGCAGTCGTAGGAGGGCATATGTCGAGATTGGCACGGCTGGGAGCATTCATCGTTGGCACGCTGGCAATTCTTGCCACAGGGGTCTTCGTCATTGGGAGCAAGGAATATCTATTTCGCTCCACATATCAACTAAAAGCGCAGTTCGACAATGTTGCGGGCCTGACTGCTGGCGCCGATGTGCAGGTGGGCGGGGTTCACAGCGGAACTGTGGAAAGCATTGCTCTGCCTCATAAACCCGGCGAGCAGGTCACGGTACTGATGGACCTCGACAAGTCCACACACGAGATTATCAAGCACGACTCGGTGGCCACGATTGAAACGGCGGGAATGCTGGGCAATCAATACATAGCTATCTCATTCGGCTCTGCCGGGCAAGCCGAGGTAAAGGATGGTGAAGTTATCGAGAGTGAACCACCGCTGCTGATGGCGGATCTGCTCAAGAAAACGAACGGCATTCTGGAGAGCAGCCAGCAAGCAGTGACGAACACGACCGAAGCTACAGCGCATATGAACTCGATCACCGCAAAGGTTGATTCAGGCCAGGGAACTGTGGGAGCGCTGGTAAATGACAAGCAACTTTACGGCAACCTGCAACAAACGACGACGACACTACAGGCCACTATGCTTCAGGCGCAGACCGGGGTAACGGACTTCCAGGAAAATATGGAGGCCCTGAAACACAACTTCCTATTGAGCGGTTACTTCAAGAAGCGTGGATACGAAGACTCAAACAATCTGGCCGCGAACAGAATTGGCGGACTCCCGGCAGGTGCTCCGCTTAAGACGTTTACTTACACCGCCAACCAACTCTTCGATACTCGCGATTCGGCCAAACTCAAGAATCAAAAGTTTCTCAATGCCGGCGGCGAGTTTCTGGCAGGGAATCAATTTGGGGTTGCGGTCGTTGTAGTCTCCACCGGCATGGAAGGCGATGCAAAGACAAACCTGACACTCACAGAGGCCAGGGCCATGGTTATCCGTGAATATCTAGTCGATAATTTTGGATTTGACGACAGCCAGCTTAAGACGTTGGGAATGGGCAAGCAGACAGACACGAAGCTGGACGGAGATTGGGGCGAGATCCAGATTGTCATCTTCCCGGCAGGCGCCGGAATTCCAACTGAGAAGCCGGCGGCAACAGGTGTCTCATCAACCACGGAAACTGGCCAGCCGGTTCAGGTGACAGCCGCAGCAACACACATACCTTAGTGCGCTACGTTATCGGCGAAGGCAGTGAGCTTACGCGCCGCCGAATCCTTTTTGTGTCACCGGAGACAAAATGACAGGCAGCAAACACAACCGCGAAGGAAACAGCAGCGAGAGTGGCGAGCCCGATCCGGGCCCATACTGGAGACGAATGCATCATGACTGGCGCTTCTGGGTAGGCGCCGTCTTCATGTTTGCCGCGCTCGCCGTTTACGTTCTGAGCGGCGACTTGGCGTGGGTTCCGCGCGGCCCACTGCAACATACACTTCGGTAGATTTGGAATTGGCGGCTCTGTGCGTGCCGAGGTAGCTGCACGATGAGCATTTTAGCTCAGACGTTTCATCATTGCCTTGAAAGAATAAACACAAAGAAGAGTCAGTATCCTCCTCTTCTTCATTGCTGGAGAGCTAAGCATGTTCATCTTAGTGTTGCCTTGTTAGCCATCCGCATTGCGTAAGGACTAAGCGTAAGAATCTCGACTCCAGTCAAATTGACACGCTTTCCCTTCGCTTAAATGCAATTGCCAAAGCAAACACAGGCAAGAGACAGACAAGCACCTGATCGCGAATCTCAACCACCTGATCGAAGACACTTCTGAATCCCGTCAGGTTCTGAGCAATCATCGGAGGGCATGAAATGCCACTTATCACTGTTGTTCTCGCGCTCGTCGTAGTCGGCGTGCTGCTATGGCTTGTGAATCGTTTCATCCCCATGCAGAGTCAGATCAAGGGCATTCTCAATGGCGTTGTCGTGATTGTCGTGGTTGTTTGGCTCCTAAAGGTATTCAACCTGTTAGGGTACATAACCCAGTTCCGCGTCGGCCATTGAAAGGTCGAGTTATGAAAGCCTTGCCGTCCATGCTCGTTAACAAACCGCTATTACAACGCAATATGGCAGCGTTCTGCCTGTAGGAGGAATCTTGAAGCGCATGCTTTTGTTCGCAATGGGAAGTGTCCTCAGCTTGAGCGCGATTGCGCAAGCCAACTCGCAAGCAGCGATGGTTGTCGAACCATCAGGTCCTGGGTCCGCATTCCGCGTGATCGTGATCAGCCGCTCGGTGCAGGCGGTGAACTATCGGCATCGCAGCGGGGCAACAGATGTAGATTTCGCCGGCACAGCTTTGTTGCCTTCGGCTGACGGAAAGGCCAAAGTGCGAAGCAAGCGCGGCACCATGGAAGTGGAAGCTGACTTCGGAAACCTGCAGAGTCCCACAACCTTCGGCAACGAATACCTCACTTATGTTATGTGGGCGATTTCTCCCGAAGGGCGTGCTGTGAATCTTGGAGAGGTACTTGTAGGCGGCAATGATCGAAGCAAGCTGACTGCAACTACAGATCTACAGGCATTCGCTCTGATTGTTACCGCGGAGCCATACTATGCCGTTCGCCAGCCCAGCAATGTCGTCGTCCTGGAAAACGTGGTTCGCGAAGATACCAAGGGAACTACCGAGGCAGTCAATGCAAAGTATGAGCTGATGGAGCGTGGTGGTTACCTTCCCACTGGCTTCAAGTTCGACCCGTTGGTCCTAAAAGCCGATCTACCATTGGAATTCTACGAAGCGCGGAATGCGCTGCGGATCGCACAATCCGAGGGCGCGGAACAGTATGCCGACGCGAGCTACCGGCACGCCGTTGAGTTGATGAACACCGCCGATGCGGATGCGACGAGCCAGCATATCGACAAGAAGCCCCTGATTGCAGTGGCCCGCGAAGCGGTGCAAACCGCAGAAGATGCGCGCGAGATTGCGGTCAAGAAGATCGATGAAGAGAGGCGTGCGAGCGATCTTCAGGCGTCAAGCGATGCACAGGCAAGATCGCAAGCTCAGGCGGACGATGCAATTCGCCTGAAGGAACAGGCCCAGTCCGACACGGCAAGGGCGCAAACCGATGCGGCAAGAGCCCAAGCCGACACAGCAAAGGCGCAAGCGGATATGGCCGCAAACCAAACGGCATCGGCGGCGGCAGTTAATGCAGCTCAGGCCGATGCAGCGCAGGCACAAGCTGACAAGGCAAGGACGCAGGCGGACATGGCCACAAACCAAACCGCATCGGCGGCGGCAATTTCCGCAGCTCAGGCTGATGCGGACCGGTCTCGGTTGATTGCACAGCAAGCGCAGCAGGGCGAGCAGCAAGCGAATACCGACAAAGCGGCCATGCGCGCCCAATTGTCGGTGCAGCTTAACAAGATCCTCGAGACGCGCGACAGCGCCCGGGGGCTGATCGTCAGCATGTCCGATGTATTGTTCGACACTGGAAAATACTCGTTGAAGCCCGGCGCACGGGAGAAACTGGCCAAGGTTGCCGGAATCCTAATCTCCTACCCTGGACTCAACATCGAAGTTGGCGGCTACACTGACAACGTCGGCGGCGACGAAATGAATCAGAAGCTGTCGGAGAATCGCGCAAGCACTGTTCTCAATTATCTGGTGGAACAAGGCGTAACAACAAACTCAGTGAGTTCCAAGGGCTACGGCAACACGTTGCCGGTCGCTTCCAACGATAATGCAGCAGGCAGGCAGGAAAACCGGAGAGTGGAACTGGTGGTTTCCGGCGACGTAATCGGCAGCCCTGCAAATGCAACGACGGGCAGTTTGCGCTAACAACGCTGTGCAACCGCTGCGGTCTCGAAGAGAGGCCGCAGCGCATGTTAGGCGATCCTGCCTGAGAGCAGGAATGTGAGGAGTGACAATGCTTGGAACAATACTGATTGTGATTCTTGTCTTGGCGCTGCTGGGCGCCTTGCCGCGATGGCCGCATAGCAGGAGTTGGGGATATTATCCGAGCGGAGGAGTAGGACTGGTCCTCTTGATTATTATCATTCTCCTGGTTCTTGGCAGGATTTGAATGTGCAAGAGGGGGCATATGTCATTTTCCGATCCGATTCATCCTGGAAAGATTAACGCTGATCTAGTTCCAAAAGACTGTTTGCATGGCGCAATGAATGCATGCAAGCTGCCGTTGCCCACCCGCATCGCGTTTGTTGGAAATTACCTGCCGCGGGAATGCGGCATCGCCACATTTACGACGGACTTATGCACCGCGCTCGCGACCGAATATGGCGAGGGACGCTTGTTCGCCATTCCGGTCAACGACCCAGAGTCAAGCTACGCATATCCGGAGCGAGTGCGCCTGGAGCTGGAGCAAGAGGATCCGATCTCCTACGAACGAGCAGCGGAATTCCTCAATTTCAACGGCAACGATCTTGTCTGCCTGCAACATGAATACGGCATTTATGGCGGGCTTGCAGGGCGCCACATTCTAACCTTCATGCGCAAGTTGAGAATGCCGGTTGTGACAACGCTCCACACCGTTCTGTGGAATCCGGATTCAAATCAGCGCATGGTACTCGAAGAGGTGGCGCGGCTTTCGGATCGCCTGGTTGTCATGAGCGAGCAAGCGGCGCGGTGCCTGCGCGAGGTGTATGCGGTTCCGAATGACAAGATCGATATCATTCCGCACGGCGTGCCCGATTTTCAATTCATGGACCCCAATTACTTCAAAGACCGGTTCGGCACAGAAGGGAAGTCCGTGCTGCTCACATTTGGCCTGCTCTCGCCAAACAAGGGAATTGAGAACGTGATTCGAGCGTTACCGGCGATTCTTGAAAAGCATCCAAATGTGGTGTACGTCGTCTCCGGAGCGACGCATCCTCACATCCGGCGGCGTGAGGGCGAGCGCTATCGCGATGGGTTGCGGAAGCTAGCGGAGCAGCTTGGCGTCGCTTCCCAGGTGATCTTCAACAACCGCTTTGTAAGTGCGGAGGAATTAGTTGAACTCGTAAGCACAGCGGATATTTACATCACGCCCTACCGGCAAGAGGCGCAGGCCGTATCAGGCACGTTGGCCATTGCTTTGGGCGCGGGCAAAGCGGTTGTCTCCACACCCTATTGGCACGCGAAAGAGCTGCTGGCGGATGAGAGAGGCATGATCGTGCCTTTTGAAAATCCCGATGCCATTGCAGAAGCAGTGCTCAGATTGCTCGATAACGACGCGGAACGCCATGCGATGCGGAAACGGGCCTATCTGCATTCTCGCGAGACGATATGGCCCAAGACGGCGCGAAAGTACATGGCGAGTTTTCAGCGTGCCCGATTCGAGCGCACCTTGCAGCCAAAGGCAGCTCGTAAAGACGATGCAGCAGCGAACGCCGTCGAGAGCCTGCCGGTGTTGAATACCGCTCATATGCTGAACATGACAGACGACACGGGCATTTTGCAACACGCAATTTTCTCTTTACCAAACACGAGTGAAGGCTACACCACCGATGACAACGCGCGCGCGCTGATTGTGTCTACACTTCTGGATGAATACCCAGCTCATGCGGGCACAAGAGATTATCCAAATCTATCTCATCGCTATCTGGCCTTCTTATGGCTAGCTTTCAATACCGACACGGGACGATTTAGAAACTTCCTGGGCTATGACCGCAAATGGCTGGAAGACGTAGGTTCGGAGGATAGTCATGGCCGAGCCTTGTGGTCGATTGGAAACGTGTTAGGCCATTCACGCAATGCAGGATTGCGAGGAGCGGCTGGAAGACTCTTTGAAGCCGCTGTTCCTGCAACACTCAAGTTCACCAGCCCGCGAGCCTGGGCGTTTTGCATCCTTGGCATGCAAGCCTATCTGGACTGGTTTCCTGGGGATAGAGCGATCCAGAGCGCGCGCAATACACTTGCCAATCGGCTGCTCGATATTTATGAGCGCAGTCATTCCGAAACGTGGAAATGGTTCGAGAAGAGTCTTTCCTACTCGAATGCCAGGCTTCCACAGGCGCTCATCCTGGCAGGATGGCGGAGCGACAACCAGAGAATGATCGAAGTGGGAATGGATTCTCTGAAGTGGCTTGTTGGCGAGCAGCACCGCGACGATGCGGAGATCTTCGTGCCGATCGGATCCGACGGATTCTTTATTGAAGGAAGCGAAAAGGCGCGTTTCGATCAGCAGCCAGTTGAGGCCTGCGCCACCGTTTCCGCTTGTCTTGAGGTTTACAGATTGACGGAAGAAAGCCAATGGCTTGATGAAACCCGAAGGGTCTTCAGTTGGTTTCTCGGCAAAAACGATCTGCAAGTTCCGCTGTATGATGCAGTGACAGGCGGATGCCGGGACGGCCTTCATCCGGATCGCATCAATGAGAACCAGGGAGCGGAATCGACGCTTTCGTTCTTGATGGCCCTGCTCGAAATGCGCGAGGCCAAAGTGACCAACGTACAAGAACGGCAACTTGAAATGAGCGCCTCTTCTTGAATCCCATTGTTTCTCCACTCGAACCGACAGATTCTATCTCCGCTGAAACTCATGTGGAGACAAAGACAGGGCTGCCTCTGTTTACCCGTTACGCGGGGAACCCGATCCTCACCCAGGGCAATTGGCCCTATCCCATCAACAGCGTCTTCAACGCAGGGGCAGTGATGCTGCCCGACGGAGAAACTCTGTTGCTTTGCCGCGTGGAAGACCGCCGGGGAATGTCCCATCTGTGCGTCGCGCGTTCCACGAATGGAATCGATAACTGGCGCATCGATGCCCAACCTACCTTACCGGCAAACCCTCGCGACTATCCGGAGGAGCTCTGGGGCATCGAAGATCCCCGCATTACCTATGTTCCGGAACTTGAACAATATGCGGTGGTGTATACATCTTTTGCACGTGGCGGCCCTGGAGTCTCCCTGGCGCTGACCAAAGACTTTAAGGACTTTGAGCGATACAGGGTCATCATGCAGCCGGAAGACAAAGACGCAGCCCTGTTACCGAGGAGATTTAACGGCCTTTGGGCGTTGATTCACCGGCCGGTGACTCCGCTGGGTGCGCACATGTGGATCTCTTATTCGTCCGATCTCCGGCAATGGGGAAGTCACCAGGTCATGCTTGAGGCGCGCCGCGGTGGATGGTGGGATGCTAACAAGATCGGGCTGTGTTCTCCACCGATTGAAACGTCGAAGGGGTGGCTGACAATCTACCATGGAGTGCGGCAAACGGCATCTGGAAGCATTTATCGGCTGGGCTTGGCGCTTTTTGACTTAGAAAGGCCCGAGGTCTGCTTGCAGCGGGGAGACTCGTGGGTATTCGGGCCGGAAGCTCCCTATGAGCGCCTCGGGGACGTAAAGGATGTGGTGTTTCCCTGCGGGCAGACGATTGGCGCGGACGGAGACACGATCAACCTGTATTACGGAGCTGCGGATTCATCGATCGCGCTGGCCACCGGTAGCATACGCTCGCTGCTTGCATGGCTCGACTCCAATTCCAGCTCATGGGAAGAAACCATGCAGCAACGTGACTCAGCTTCCAGTAGCGAGGAGCAGTTGAGATGAACTTCTCAAACCGCACGTGGCCCAGTTGGGTGCCGCATCTGCTCTGGATACGGCGCGAATGCCCTTGCTGCAACTCGGTCAAGTTCAAATCAGCCGAGTTGCGGTCATTCGACAGTCTGCTCAGCATGTTTGCACTGCGCCCAGTTCGCTGCATGTTTTGCTGGCGACGGTACTACTGGTTTGCTTTCCATGATGCAAATGCGCAATAACCTTTCGACACGCAGCAATGCTCATCGGCGGTTCTTGCTGCTGGATGGAAGCTATGCAAATGGGAAATCATCGAGCGCTTGGAATCGAACGGCTCATTGTTTAGAAACTGAAGCATTCAAGCGCGATTGCAGGGCCAGGCGAGTATGAGCTTGTACGCCGGACAAGCAGAATATTTGCCAGCGCCGCTGGTGCATCATCCGTTGATGCCGCAATGGCTCACGCACCTGGGAGCGCTGGGGCTCTTCTCCGTCGCGGTGTTCGATTCCTCAGTTGTTCCCGTGACCCTGCCTGGAAGCACCGACCTTTTGTTGCTGTGGCTGGTGGCGAACCACGGAGACCCATGGCTGCTAGCCCTGAGCGCGATTGCAGGCAGTCTTCTGGGCGGATACACCACTTGGCAGGTCGGCAGAAGAGGTGGCGAAGCTGCTCTGCGTCACTACGTACCGGCCCGTTTGCTCGGGCGGATCGTCAGGTGGGTCGGGCATCATCCAGTTCTTACTGTTTTTCTTCCCGCCTTGCTTCCTCCACCGATTCCACTGCTGCCGTTTGCTCTTGCATCAGGCGCTCTGGGCGTCACGCGCAACCGCTTTCTGGTGGTGTATGGCGCGGCGCGCACTATGCGTTACTCTGTCATCGCGTGGGTCGGCGTTGTCTATGGCCGACCGGTGGTCCGGATTTTTTCTGGAACGCTCCAGAGGTGGTCGGCTCCGCTGCTGTGGATCTTCGGGGGACTGATGGCGGGAAGCCTCTGTTACGGTTTGTGGAAGGTCAGGAACTTGCGAAAGCGGGATGCTGCGAAAGACATCGGCTTGCATGTGGAAGCGATCTGTGCCGATTGAACGCGCAGGCCGCTGCTTGCGCCTGCTTTACATAACAAACATTGCAACTCCGGCCACGAACATGGCTATTGTGGTGACCGCGACGACAATCCATCCGAGACGGGAGCTTGGCTGGCCTTGCATGAGCTTCTTGTCCGCAGCGACGATGAGGATTGCGATGAGAAGGAATGGCGCCAGCAACCCGTTGATAACCGCCGTCCAATAGAGCGCCTTCACCGGATTAATGCCAATGAAGTCCAGTGCAACTCCTACCCCCGTCGAGAACAGGATCAGAGCGTAAAACCAGCGTGCCTGTCTTAGTTCCTTGTTCAGTCCCTGACGCCAACCGAGAGTTTCAGCGAAGGCGTATGCGGTCGATCCAGCCAGCGTAGGGATGGCGAGAAAGCCTACGCCGACAATCCCCAGCGTGAACAGAGTCGCCGCAAAGTTGCCGGCGAAAGGCCGCAGGGCTTCGGCTGCCTGGCGCGAGGTTTCGATCTGCATGATGCCGTGCCGGTTGAGGGTGATGGCCGTTGTGAGAATAATGAAAAACATGACTATGTTTGAGAAGAATGCGCCAACGCCCACATCGACGTTTCTCAATTCAAGCTCTTGCGGTGTGGCTCCCCGGCGGAGAGCAAGCGAACTTTGGCCCGCCGACTTCTCCTCCTCAACCTCTTCACTTGCCTGCCAGAAGAATAGATACGGGCTGATGGTGGTGCCGAGGATTGCGACCAGCATTGCCCATTCCTCTCTGCTGTGCGGTAACGACGGAATGAACGTAGCGTGCAGCACCTGGCCCCAATCGGCCCCGACGACAAAGGCGGTAACGGGATAGGCGAAGAGAACGAGGACTAGCCATTTGAGGACATTCGCGATTTGCTGATAACGGAGCCGGACCGTTGCCCACGAGATAAGGAGCGCGAACACGACCACGAACCAGTGGGAGTTGATCCCCGATAGCATTGCGGCTGCATCGGCCATGCCGGCAAGGTCCGCCGCAATGTTAACCGTGTTTGCGGCAAGAAGGGCGGCAATGAAAACGAGCAAAAGCCATCGTGGGAATCGCTGCTTGAAGTTTGCGGCCAGGCCTTGACCCGTTACCTTGCCGATGCGGGCACACATCACTTGAACCGCGGCCATCAGCGGCCAGGTAATGAGAGCGGTCCAGAGAAGATTGGTTCCGAACTGCGCGCCGGCAACAGAATATGTGGCAATGCCAGAGGGATCATCGTCGGCAGCCCCAGTGATGACGCCGGGGCCGATCGATTTCAGGAGAGATCGAACCCATCGAGATGGGCCAAATGCAGACACAAGAGCGATAGGATGCGTCCTTTGTTTCAAAGCTTGAATGGCAGCGACGAGCTTATCGGTTTTCCGTATGATGCGCGGTAAAGAGATAGGACGCTACTTCGCTAACGGCACCACGAGATCGTCCGACAGTGTAAAGCGCACAATCGACTCCGCCGGGATATCGACATCCCGGTTGCCGGTCAGCCCAGCGACCGCAGTTCCAGCACCGCCACCTACCAGACCGCCGACCACTAGTCCTACGCCGCCTGAAGCCACCCCGCCCACCAGCATGCCCAAACCAGACCCACCGCCAATGAGGGCCGCCGAACGTCTGCCCTTGCCTTTCTTGCTTCGCGCCATATCCGCAGTCACAAGCGGATACTGCGTCCCATTGAGTGTCAATGAGGTCAATCGCAGCTCAAGCAACGATCTGCCTTTGAAGTGTCCCCGCCGATGCGAGACATCCACCACGCCATTCACAAGGGTGCCCTTCGGCAGTACGACACTGTTGTCGCTGGCTATTACCGGGTCAACCAACTCACCGCTAAACGTGTCTCCGGCACGGCTGGCCTTAACGCTAATACGTTGATCGACGCGGATGGTAAGCGTAGTACCCGCAACGATGTTGACTGTCGGGGGCGGTTGCGGCACTGCGGAGATCGTCGGTTCAGTGGGAGGTGGAATCGGCGCTCCCGCCGCAAGAGGCGTTACTGTTGTTGTGACTGCCTCGTCCTTCGTTCCTGCCACTGGCGGCTGCACCACTGTCGTCGTCGTTGTCCCGTTTTTATCCACTGAAACCACCTGCTGTGCCTGCCCTGTTGCAGCCGCCTGCTTTCTGGCCAGTTCCAGCGCCTTATCCTGCTTCGACGCGCATCCGGAGAGCGCGGCCACCACCAACAGCAGAACCAATACCGCCATTCGCCGTGTGCAAACCAACAAGCTTCGATTGAACATGGTGGATCCTCCTTCGCGGGTGTCGTCATGCTTTTGCAGGTTCGACATTCTGTATTAGCTAACTGCGGCAGGAGTGCATGCATTCTGCAGGGCGGTTGCAAATGATTGACTCACCTGTCATGCGCGCCGCACTCATCTACCTACCGAGAAATGCGGCGGTCAGGCTATTGGGACATGCCTACTTACTCTTTCTGCAATCTGCATCCGCTGTCGAATTCTTCAACCCGAGCTTCACATGAGCATTGAAGTGTACCTCGGTATTCGCGGCACCGTGCACTACATCTTTTGCCTTGCCCCAGGCGCTTTCGACCTTGCCTTTTACTTGCTGAACCATGCCCTTGGCCTGCAACTGGGTATTGCCAGTCAACTTGCCCGCCTTGCGCTTGGCGCTTCCCGCAGCTTCGTCTATCATACCCTTCACGCGATCCTTATTCATATTTCCACCTCTGTGGATTCAACGCTTGTAGATTACCTTGAGGCGCCGTAGAAACATGCAAGCGCCTCAATCAATAGGGAAGCCGCTGGATACCTGCCGAAGTGATGCAACCGCGCTCAACTTCAGACCGAGAATCCGTGCCATGATTGCCCGTGCGAATAGATAGGCATTTCGGCCGTTCACATGGGTCTAACGGTTAGTGCTTCTCTCCGCCGCCGTGGCTGTCCCCGTCCCCGTGTCCGCGCCCATCGCGCATTTCATTTCCCTTGAACTGCCTGGGAGCTCTGCCGCGTGACGTAGCCCGCTCGCCATTGTTTGGCATGCGACCGCCATAGCCATGCTGGGGATCGAAAACTGTTATTCACATGGCCCTGGAAGTCGTTTGAGCCATGGAAACCATGGTCCAACGCGATGAATGTGCGGCCATGGAATCACTCTGGACCATAGTAGCCATAAGGAGCGCAGTTATAAGGCGTGTAGTCATAGTAGCCGTATGGACATGCCGGGGCGGCTCCGATGTTGATGCTGATCTGAGCCTCTGTCTTGGGAGTGCCTGCAGTAATGAAGAACGCAGCGACAGCGATCAGCGCAAGAAACGTGATCATTTTCATGAACGCTCCTGTCGGTCGTTGAAGCGTTCTCTTGCTTCCCCAACGTCTTCGAGTGTAGCTATTCAAATTGCCTTTACCTGAGCTATTGAGACCATGACCGTCCGGATGACAAGCCGCGAGCACATTCCAGAACTTGCTCGGTATTGTGGACCGACATCGAACGAGCCTTATTGCTCAGACTGTGCGGCGGGATGGCCCTAACGTGAAAGCTACCTGGTGCGCCTCAGTGCGCAAAGAGCAAGTGACGCTGCGCCTGGGTAGAAAAAGGTGAAATTCATGAAGAAACTTG
>Ga0302320_10000170_pt1 | contig 142178 bp, 113 predicted proteins | sample Bog_T0_3_FD_202130 | JGI IMG/M metagenome (GOLD analysis project Ga0302320, IMG submission 202130) | Peat permafrost microbial communities from Stordalen Mire near Abisko, Sweden - Bog_T0_3 | ecosystem: Environmental > Terrestrial > Soil > Wetlands > Peat | place: Sweden: Abisko, Stordalen... | reverse complement strand
ATCGATCCAAGTTGACTGGAAGATACGTGGCTGCGAAAGCCCAAAGATCCTTGACCACATCAGCCGCTTTTGCCATAGCAAAAGGACGAGCAAACATGGCCAAAAATCGCTTATTTTAACGCCTATGCCCCCAAAGCAAAGGCTAGCTTCCAAACTCCCATTTCGAATCTCCGTTACGTACCTGATTGACGACCTCGCATCGGTAGGTTGAATACGTTGAGCGCGGTGCGGTGAGCGGCCATAAGGTTGTCGCGCGTCCATTCGAGAGTGTAGGCGTCGATTCTGCCGACTCCTTCGAGCTGAGCGGGGAGATCCGCTTCCTCGACGTTGCGAAACTCTGCGCGCATCGTTGTGGGACCTTTGATCACACAGGGTGGTATGGCTGAGGCGGCTTCCAAAGCGGCCCGCGCAGCACCTTGGATGCCGGGACCGGTTTCGCTGGGATGTTTCAAACGACCCATAAAGCGACCGTAGCCTTCCTTCGTCGGATAGGTGCGTACTCCGTCAATGTCCTCTTCGGCTTCCTTGCAAGCAGCCAGGTCGCTGGTGACCAGAACCAGAGGTACGCCATAGGCGCCTGCGACGGCAGCGCTCATCGCAATCTCGCCCGCAAGCTTTCCGTTGAGCCAAAACCGGTGCAGGCCACCGATAAGGGCGTGCTCCATGAACGCATGGAGTGCCCCCGCCATTCCGTGATAACCGACCAGCAGCGCCGCGTCGAAGGACTCATCGATACCGTCCATCATTCCGTCCTTTCCCGAACCAAAGCCGGAAATCAGCTGCGTCCCCGGTTCCAGCTCATCGACGAGCAGGTTCTTGCATGTGGCGTGCGCGTCCTTGACGACGATCTCAGTTGCGCCCGCCTCACGCAGGCCCCGAACGGCAGCATTCACATCGTGGGTGAGCATTCGCCGGGCAAAACCAAAGTCATAGTGCTCGTTACTAGGCCTTCCGCACTGAGAAAATGAAACGATACCGGTGGCGCCCTCGATATCAACGGATATGTAGACCTTCATATCGTCATTGTAGAGGGTTACACGCCGTACAATGGGTGGATGCGAGAGTTCGAGGGCGAACAGCTTCGATGCGTGGCGATGCCCCTGGGAGGCGTCGGTACAGGGAGCGTGGCGATCTGCGGCGATGGCAGTCTGCTCCAATGGCAGATTCACAACAAAGTGAACCACGTCGGGTTCATTCCGTACGGGTTCTTTGCGATACGATGGCAATCGCGTTACGAGGCGCCGCACGCCGCTCTTCTCCAAAGTTCCCAGTTTTGGCATGAGCCGGGATTTCAGCCTGCGCCGATGGTCTCGGATCACTACGTACCACCCGAGATGATCCGTACCCTTGAGTCTCTTCCAACCGTGGATGTGTCCCGGTTCGTCGGAAGCTATCCGTCAGCAAGGCTCGATTACAATATTGAAGGCTGTCCCGTTTCGGTTTCCGTGACCGCCTGGTCTCCCTTGACTCCCGGTGATGCGGAGGACAGCTCGTGGCCGGTGGCGATTTTTGAGTTTGAACTTATCAATCCGGGGCGAGAGCACTCGACCTCCGTTTCGATACTTTCAAGTCTGCAGAATTCCATTGGGTGGGATGGCGCCACCCCCATTCGTGGAGTGAGCCACGTGGGATATGGCGGAAATATGAACCGGGTCACTCAGATCGGGGACGCCTCGGCGGTTATCATGACGAATCCGCACCTATCGGACGATCATCCAACCTTCGGCCAGATTGTGCAAGCAGCGCTGGGAGGAACCAGTTCGGCCTGTCCTCAGTGGACGGACATCGATTCGATTTGGTATTCGTTCGTGGATACCGGAACCCTTAGGCCCAGCGCCTTCTACCCGCCTAGCCAGCAAGGAACCACATGCAATTCGGGTCTATGCCAACGGGTCGAAATCGGTCCAGGCGAAACAAAGAAGATCACGTTCGTCGTTGCCTGGCATTTTCCAAACCGCTATGTCGATTGGGTCCAGTGGGAAGAGCTAATTCCGGCAGGAAAGAGTCGGTTATATCTGGGCAACCGCTACGCTCACCGAGGCGAGCCCACTGCTTGGCTGCCCGATTTTCTAAAGCGAATCCCTGACCTGCGGCAAAAGACGCGGGAGTACACCAAGAGCCTTGAATCCACGCTTCCCAAGGTCGTTGCAGACGCAGTCGGTTCATGCGTCGCAAACTTGAGAAGTAATATCTGTCTCTGGACCGAGGACGGTAGGTTCTACGGATTTGAAGGAGGGCATGGGGCAAGTACCTGGGAGGGGTTCTTTGCCACCATCGGATGTTGTCCGATGAATTGCACCCATGTTTGGAATTACGAACAGGGTTTGGTCGAGCTATGGCCCGAGTTGTTTCGAACGATGCGAGAAACCGATTGGTTGATCAACCAGGCACCCGATGGCCAAGTTCCCCACCGAGTCACCCTGCCTATCTACGTGCGCAAACTGTGGAACACCACGATTGGAGGGCCAGACAACCCGGCGATCGACGGTTTGTTTGCCGCGGTCTTTAAGACGCTTCAGTACGCGACTCGCAAAGAAGAAGAGCCTCAAGGCTTGGAGTGGCTGAGATCAGTCTGGCCGCAGGTAAAAAAGGCGATGGGTTGGGTCATGACTTACCGAGACGCGACGGGAGATGGCGTCATCCGTGGTGAACAGCCAAACACATACGATATCCACCTATATGGACCGAACACATTTATTGGCTCTCAATACTTGGCCGCTCTCCTGGCCATGGACCGAATGTCCGGTCTAGTGGGGGATTGTGATGACTCCTATCGCAAACGGTTCGAGTTGGGGTCCTTCAACTACGACGAAATATGCTTCAATGGCGAATTCTACGTGCAGAGAATTCCGGAAGGGCACGATACAAATAACCAGTACGGAAATGGTTGTTCCTCAGACCAGTTGTTGGGGCAATGGTGGGCTCACCATTTGGGACTCGGATATGTTCTTCCAAAAGCGAATGTCCAATCGTCGCTGCGAGCGATCCTGAAGCGCAATTTTCGAACGAGCTTTGACGGGTTTTCCCATCAATCGAGGATCTTCGCAAGTGGAGACGAATCTGGACTGCTTGTCTGCAGTTATGAGCCGCAGCATCGGCCCAAAGTTCCGCTGATGTACTCGGATGAGGTGTGGACAGGCATCGAATACGCAGTCGCTGCCCTTTGCCTACATGAAGGGTTGATAAACGAGGGGCTTTCGATCGTTGCCGCTACCCGAAATCGCTATGATGGGAAACGTCGCAATCCATTTAACGAGGTGGAGTGCGGTGACCACTATATTCGTGCCTTAAGTGCTTGGTCGTTGCCACGCGCGTGGAACGCAAGACTCCGAGTCACGTAGAATCAACATCATGTGGAGCGGTGGTGGTAATCGAGGTCCGGCCAAGCCTATAACAAAGGCAAGCCTTGGTCGTGTGGTCGCGCTGTTTGCGCCGTACAAGATCCGCGTCGCTTGGATAACGCTTCTCGTCCTTGTGTCGGCCGGCATCGGACTGATGTCCCCATTCTTTCTAAAGATCATCGTCAACGATGGATTGCTGAAACACAAGCTTGGGATTGTTACCTCCTTCAGTATTTACACTCTCTTGGCGACTCTTGGATCGACGGCGCTAGGGCTTGGTTTTGCGTACCTTAGCGTGCTGGTCGGCCAGAAGATCATGCAGGACTTGAGGAATAACCTCTACGAGCACCTGCAAGGAATGTCGCTCAAGTTCTTCACCGGCACTCGCACCGGCGAAATCCAATCCCGCCTTGCGAATGACGTCGGGGGAGTTCAGTCCGTTGTAAGCGACACCGCCGCGAACGTTTTGTCCAACGTGACTACGGTGATTTCGACTCTGATCGCGATGATCGTGATGGATTGGCGGTTGACTCTCCTGTCGGTTGGCATCCTTCCGGTGTTCGCCCTCATGTCGGCAAAGGTGGGCGAAGGGCTGCGCAAACAGCGAACGCTGATTCAATCCCAATTAGCCGATCTAAATTCCACGATGAACGAGACTCTGTCCGTTTCTGGTGTGTTGCTGACGAAGACCAGCGGTCGTCAAGCTTTGGCGATGAAGAAGTTTCGGGCGGAAAACTTGAAGATGACCGACACGAGCGTGAAGATGACGATGATCATGCGTGTGTTCTTCAATATGATCGGACTGACGTTTTCGATCACGCCCGTGTTGGTCTACTGGCTCGCCGGTTATCTGGTGATCGGTCGAGGAGATGCTTCGTTAACGATTGGAACAATCGTCGCGTTTACGTCGCTGCAAGCCCGCCTCTTCTTCCCTCTGACAAGCCTGTTGAACGTCCAAGTTGAAGTAACGAGCGCCCTGGCGCTGTTCGATCGAATATTCGAGTACATGGACATGCCTCAAGACATCAAAGACGCGCCAGATGCGATTGCGTTGTCGCCCCAGGACGTTCGGGGAGACGTCAAGTTCGAGAATGTGACCTTTCGATATTCGCCTACCCAAGAGAGTGCAACTTTGGACGGCATCGATCTGGAGGCCAAGTCTGGACAACTTGTGGCTCTGGTTGGAGCATCCGGTTCGGGGAAAACGACCCTTACCTATCTGATACCGCGCCTGTACGACGCCGATGGCGGAAGCGTACAGATTGACGGCAACGACGTGCGCCAGATCAAACTGGAGTCCTTGGGGCGGGCGATCGCGGTGGTGACGCAGGAAACGTATCTTGTACATGACACCATCCGTGAAAATCTGCGGTATGGCAATCCGGATGCCTCCGACGACGAACTAGAATCGGCGGCAAAAGCTGCCGCCATCCATGACCACATCTCGTCGCTTCCCGAGAAATACGACACGATCGTCGGTGAGCGGGGATATAAGCTGTCCGGGGGCGAAAAACAGCGTATTGCTATTGCCCGCGCCATCCTGAAGGATCCGCGCATCCTCATCCTAGATGAAGCCACTTCTGCGCTCGATACCCATTCCGAGCGATTGATCCAAGCCGCGTTGGTTCCACTCATGAAGGGCCGGACGACGTTTGCGGTCGCCCACCGCCTGTCCACGATCCAAGCCGCCGACCAGATCCTCGTCCTTCAGAACGGCAAGATCGTAGAACAAGGCACCCACAATCAGTTACTTGCGCTGAACGGCGAATATGCTCGCCTCTACCACATCCAATTCGAAGATCAAACTGAACCAGCCGCCGCTTTAGGCTAGCGGTTTTTGGCCTCCCTTGGCCCGTCGAATGAAATGATCGAAAAATGATCGGGTTTTGATCTGGCGGCTTTTTCGGACTCTGGATAGGCTCTTACCATAACCGCGCTGACCAGTTGCGGCGAATATTTCGGAGAGAGAATTCCTATGAAGAGTATTGATCTAAGTGAAATCGTTACCCCCGATGTCGATCGTCGGCAGTTCCTCAAAGGCGTGGGGATGGCTGGAGCATCGCTCGTTGCGGGGGGCCTTTTAGTGGGCTGCGGAGGAAATGGTTCCAACTCGCCCAAAGCCACCAATACAATCGACCAGCAGATTTTGGGCGCCGCGAAGATTGCGGAGGCGCTGGCAGTTACGATGTACACCTCTTTCAACGCGTCGCCCATATTTACCGCTTGTCCGGCAAGTGACCAAGCGTACTTCACGGCCGCGCTCAACGAGGAGATGTTTCACTACAACCTCTTAAAGAGCGCGACCGGGAACACTGACGCTCCAACGACGTACTATTTTCCCACCGGTATGTTCACGGATACTCAAACGACTATCAACGTGATGACCACGCTGGAAGAGGCATTTGTTGCCGCGTATCTCATCGGCGTCAGCAGCCTGACAACCCCTGCTTTGCGGGTGTTGGCGGCGCAAATCATGGGGATTGAGAGCGACCACCGCACGCTCATTCGAACTGCCGCTGGCGATTTGGGATTGTCAACCACCACAGGGCTATCAGGGATGGCAGAGGTGGCTTCTCCGCCGAACAACAGCATCTATGAGCGCACCTTTGGGCTGACGACGATCAGCCAAGTGGTTACCGCTTTGACCCCGTTTCTGAGCGCGAGCAGCGCGCATTCCGTGTCCGCGCCCTTCAATCCTTCCTTTGTGCCATCCAACGTCGGCCTAGTCGGCAACCCTCCTGGTTAGGCGCTTTTTTGGCAGGCGGCCGCGAATAAGCCAGCCGCCTGGCGGGTCTCAATTTCCCTAAAGCTGGGTAGTGGGTCCATTTCAAGCAGGTAATTATGCTTGCGTTCAAATACGATCTATCCAGATCGCATAAACAAGCAGTTTATCAGCATCAACGAACCGACCGAACTAACGAACCCGCCTATGAAAAGCGCGGGCTGTCCGAATATGACAACGGTGCAAGCGATCAGGATGCCGACGATAAACGTGGCCAAACCATTCAAAGCCGTTCTTGCCTTAGTATCTAATTGATCCCACATCGATTACCCTTGTGGTGCCCATCGTTTCGCGGTAGCTACTTTGGCAATCTCAGTCCGACGTTCAGGAGAAAGAGACTCTTTACGGGCTTCAGCGCCTTTTGTGGCGCGTTCTTTCTTGGCTAGGTCATCAGGCGAAGGAGTGCCCGTAGTACGAGCCACGATGTCAAATGCGGTCTGACTGAAGTCTTTGGGTCCTTTTGCCATTGGTTAATTCAATTATACGTCATAATCGCTTTGGACGAGCGGGTTGGTATTAATTGCTCATCACTTGAAGCTGTGCTGGCTCGGCACGGTGGTTCATAATGGGGCTTGATGGGCCGATTCCCTCGGTTCATCAAGTTCTTCGCACCACCCATGCACATTCCCGACGCGTACCTGAGCCCGGCGACGGAAGCGGTTGCCTTTGGCGTCATGATGCCGTTTTGGACCGTTGCGGCGAGAAAGACCGTACGGCAGTTGAGTTCCAGGCAGGTTCCTCTTCTTTCCATCGGCGCCGCATTCTGTTTTGCGATTCAGATGTTCAACATCCCCGCGGTCGGTGGCACCACAGCGCACGCTCTCGGCGCAACCCTGCTGGCAATCTTGGTAGGACCTTGGGCGGCACTTCTAGGAATGACGCTTGAATTGGCGATTCAGGCTCTCCTGTTTGGCGATGGCGGGATTCTCTCCATTGGGTCCAACTGCTTCGACATGGCGCTTGTGGCGCCGTTCGTAGGATTTGGTTTGTATCGCCTATTAGCCGGCCATCAAACTGCATTCTCATATCGGCGAATTGTTGCCGCTGGAATCGGCGCCTATGTGGGAACCGTTACGGCTGCGTTTTGTGCGGGAGTCCAATTGGGAATTCAGCCGATTATCGCCCATGACGCAATGGGACACGCATTGTATTGTCCGTACGGTCTGAATATCTCGGTTCCAGCGATGGTCATGAGTCATCTACTGGTGGCGGGACCGGCAGAGGCGATCATAACGGTCGCTACATTGGCCTATCTATGGAAAACCTATCCGGAACTTGTTTTAACGCACTCCCGCCCAAAGATCGGTACCGGCCTTAGGTTGGCTCGGGTACTCGGCTGGGTTCTGGTCTTGACCCCGATTGGACTCATTGCCGATGGCAGCGCATTCGGTGAATGGGAACTCGAGGAACTAAGAAAGAGAATTGGATACGAGCCGGTCGGGATCGCCAAATCTCACCCGTTGATTCACCCGCTCTTTCCAGATTACGGGTTTGCTGGTTTCGTTGGAAAGCCATGGGAGATTGTCGGATATCTGGCGAGCGCCTTCATTGGTTGCTGCGCGGTGGCCGTATTTACCCGGAGCATCTTGAGAAGGCCGCGGATCGAACCGATCGACAATCCTTTACCTCGAAGCGCCCTCGGCGAGATGCCACGATGGCTTGCAGGGCCTAACGGGCCCCTGAATGCGGCTCAGACGACTAAGAGTCCTTGGATCGAAAAAACCCTTCTGCGGATGCGTTCGGCGATCGCCAAGACTATCGCCGGAGAGGAGGTTGCCCGTGCTCGGGGGCTACTGCAGTCGATTAATCCATTGGCGAAAGCGATCGGTTTCTTAAGTGCGCTCATCGCGACGGGTTTGGCTTCGTCTCCGTGGACGCTCGCGGGTTTGCTCGGGGCGGTCGTTTTCCTTGCCAGGTCGTCAAATGTCCCGCTTGCCGGGTTCCTGGCTCGGGTCGGCGCGGCCGTATTGTTCTTCGGCGCCGTGATGGCGATTCCGCTCTCCCTCGAAGCGGTGACGCCTGGGCCAATTGCCTTCCAGGTATTTGGGGTCGCCCTATCAGCCACCGGTCTTAGGCTTGCGATGACGTTATTGCTGAGGCTCGGGGCCGGAATCGGACTGGCATTGCTTTGGAATCTGACGACGAAGTGGTACCAATTGCTTCGATCTCTGCATTCTCTCGGCACGCCCCATTTGTTTCTAACCACTGCAACCCTAACTTACCGGTACCTCTTTGTGATGATCGAAACCTTGTCCGAGATGGTCGAGGCGCGAACGGCGCGCCAAGTCGGTGCGTATAGCAAGCGCCAAGCGCGAACGTACGCAGGGGCTGGGACGGCAATTCTGTTCGCGAAGAGTCTTGCCTTCACTGAGGAGATGCACCTCGCCATGGAATCGCGCTCTTATGGCGCGTTCCCAGAGAGCGCGAAACAACCTGCTTTGAAGCTACGAGATTTTGCGTTAATTCTGGCTGGCTTGATACCTTTGGCTTGGGTCATTCTTCATGGCAGGTTGCATGCTTTTTGAGATTCAAAGGGTCGGCTATCGTTATGCCGACGGTACCGCGGCACTCGATGGGATCTCGCTGGAGATCGCACCTGGGGACCATCTTGCGATTCTCGGCGCGAACGGCAGCGGGAAATCGACGTTGCTTCGGATTCTCAACGGCTTGCTTTTCGCTTCGAGCGGGAGGGTTTGCTTTCTGGGGCAAGAGTTGAGCGAATCGAACTTGGGGAGACCGGTGTTTCGCCAGGAATTTCGCCGGAGCGTTGGATTCGTGTTTCAGAACGCAGATGCCCAGCTTTTCAATGCGACGGTTCTAGAAGAAGTCGCCTTTGGTCCTCGGCAACTCGGCTTGGAGGAAACGGAGATTCAGTCCAGGGTGCACGATGTTTTGACCTTTCTTGGAATCGAGCACCTTTCCGAGAGACCTCCCTTCCGACTCAGCGGCGGAGAAAAACGTAAGGTGGCGATTGCGTCCGTCCTAAGCATGAATCCAGACGTTCTCATCTTCGACGAACCGTTTTTGGGGCTTGACCCTCGATCGCAATCTTGGCTGATCCAGACCATTGGACAACTGCAAGGAGCAGGAAAGACTACCATCGTAGCCACCCATACTCTCGAGACCCTCCCAAGAATCGCTGATACCGCCGTTGTACTGTCAGAGTCTCACAATCTGATCACCGTTGGTGACCTAGAGGATGTCTTGGCAGACCGTGATTTACTCCGAAATGCGAACCTTGTATAAAGTGGCTAGCTGAGCCCTATAATGACAACAAGGTGAACAAGCGATACCGATTCAGGGATCCGGTCAATATCGTGTTGGGCATGATATTCCTCGCGTTCTTCGCTTGGATCTTTCGCACCTTTCAGTTGTTAGCGGCAGAGGGTAAGACCTATGAGTTTCTTCCGGCAACGATCATGGGTTTCCTTGAGTTGTTTGTTGCCGTCGGTCTGGTGATTTGCCTTGCTCTTTCATGGATCAACTCGGGCATTCTTCTCGATGAGACTGGAATTGTCGAAGTTAATTTCCTGGGCCGATGCAAGAAGAGAATTCTCTACAAGGATTTTACGGGCGTGGAACTTCCTTCTGAAGATGGGGGCGCATACATCACTTACACGATCACCGCGACCTTAAATCGGAAAATGAGAATCCCCGAACAGATGCCGGAGTTCTTGGAGGTCTGGTCGGAGATTGCATTGCGAATAAAACCTTCAAATCAGGTTGTCTCCAAGCCAATTTCGTCCACCAAAGAACTCGGACGATTTCGAACCCGCCAATTCGGTTATTTAAAGCAGATGACCGTTCCTGTCGTATATGGCCTGCTCATGACATCCATTCCGTTCCGTCATATGCGTACGCCCGAAGACACTCAAACTGCTTGGTCGGCCGTTGGCCTTTGGGCGGTGTTTGTTGTCGTTATTGCGTCGATGCCATTGCGCAAGTATTTGAATGAGAGGCTTATCGTCTATGAAGATCGGTTGGAGCGGATTGCGCCTAATGGGAAAGTGACCGCCTGTATCCGATTCGATGACGTGAGGTATTTCGATCGACAGCCGTGGAGTCAGTACTTTGTTCTGGAGTCTGCGACCAATCACCTCTTCGTCCATCGCAAGTCGGGCGCAGTGCATTTGTTAGAGGAACAGCTGGAGACCCAAGGCAAATTGGAGGCGGTGCGCAGGCAGACCCCTTTGTACGTCAGCCCTCACCCATCCAATCGGGATTGGTTTAGGCTATGGGGAGCCCCCAGTTCGTAAGGAATTCGGAACGAGCATGAACAAGCGATACCGATTTAGAAATCCCCAGTCTCTCACTTTGATGTGCTCGACTCTATTTGCGGCGTCGATCATCCTTGCGAGCACGCACTATCTTCATGTTAGTATTCGAGCAGATGATCCATTCGCGGGAGTCCATAGCGTTATCTGGGTCGTGTTCATTAGCTTGGGGCTACTCGTGTTTGGTCTCGGCATTTGGCTATTTTTCGATTGGCTGAACGGTGGTCTAATTCTGAGCGAAAATGAGATCGCCTCTGTAAATATGCTGGGAAGGATTAGGGCCCGGATACCCTATGACAAGGTAACCCAATTCTTGCCGCCCAAGGAGTATCCCAGCGAAAGAATGTCTTATACCGTCGTTGGGGATGGCAAGAGGATATCCATCCCAGAGTTGACACCTCATTTTTATGCGTTGCGCACTGAGATCCTTGAACGGGTGAACGGCAAAGGGAAGGAGCGAAATTCGGTTGCTCGGCCCGAAACGGTTCTTGCAAGCTACCGAGTTCACAGCCCTTGGCAAATGGTCGTTTTTGCTGCTCTCACTTTCGGAATTATATGTTTAGTGTTGATGAGCCTTTGGATCGATCATGTTTCAGCCCAAGGTAGGCCCGCGATGTTCTTGAATCTCGCTTGGCCCGTGGGCATGTTTGTGGGGTTCCTCGGAAGCGCCATTCGCCAGTATAAGCACGAGAGGCTGGTCCTCTATGAAGACCGGATCGAACGGATCGCCTCGAACGGCGAACTGACGGTGGTCATGCCATTCGACCAAATTCGCTCGTTCAAGAAGTCGAAGCTCTGGGAATCGTACGATTTGGAATCGGCCGAGGACCGAATCTCGCTTCCGACCGGTTCCCCCGCCATGAAGCCTCTACGGAAACTGCTCAAGTCACAAGTCCCAGCCCTCAACCCATTTGATGCCCCGACACTGATTGATAGTGTGAATTTTTAACAAGAGAGTCACAAACTGGTCGGGCATCCAATCTTCCCTATGACGAGAGTGACATGGACAAGCGGTAACGATTCAAATGGGCACGATTCCTACTGGCCTTGCCGTTTTGCGTCGCATTCATGCTCTTCATGCCGCTCTATTGGGCTACATAGTAAGTATTGATGCTCGTGAAATGCCCCACCTAACATTGGCGCCGTTCTCTCTTGACCTCATCGTCTATGAAACCCTGTGCTTGGTGCTTATATGATTCGCTTTGCTCAAGTGGCGTAACGACGGTGTGACGATCGGCGAAACAGAGATTTGAGGATCTATTTCCTTGGGATGGTCACGAAGCGCATCCCTTTCAATAGCGTGACGAATCTTGGTTCAGCCCACGTTAATAGCTCCGACTCTTTTCCGTATTATAATATTGTGGCGTGTCGCAAGAAGATTCAGATTCCCGAACAGGCGAGGAATTTCCGGTCGACGAGGAACGAAATCGTTTCTCGCGTCACAGGCGCCGTTCAAAGTGACAGATTTGACGCCAACGCTAAGGAACTTGAACGTTTCCTAATTGGTAAGTGCAGTGTATGTCTTGTGGGTAATCGGTTCTTCTTTTTTCACCCTTTTCCGATCATTCTCTGGGCAAGACATCCTAAATTGGCTTGCTCTTCTGACTTTCTCCGATGGTTTACAATACTTATTATTATCGTTTTGATGGCTTGGAGCGCTCGTAACGAGAAGCTGGTCGTGTACGAAGACCGGATTGAGCGACTAGCTTAGAACAACGAAGTTATGTCGTTCATCCGATTTACGGATGTTAGGCGATTTGGGAACGTCTTCGGAAGCTACAACCTCGTCGTAGAGTCCGATTACGATCAGATTACGGTACGATCCAAACCCGAGGCAGGGAAGTATCTAGCCTCAAAACTGAAATCCGAAGTTGGCGTTGGCTAGATACGCCAGCAACTCCCGCTATACACCGGCCCTCATTCTGGTACTCAATCGTTGGGGCCCGAGTGCTAGTGGAAAGCCAGGTCGATAAAGGCGACACCCTCATAACTAGCATTGCTTGACGACAATAAACCTCCTATAATGAAATGAAGTGGATAAGAGGTACCGCTTTAGAAAATCCTCCCTCACTTCGGGAATCGTGACGTTGCTCGCCATGATTCCCCAGATTCTAGTGATGGCTCATAAGTATATCGGGCCGTCACATGGGGTCCTTTCATCGGTGATGTTAGTCCTGCAAGTTGTCATTCTGTTTGCGGTTATTGCGGCGGGGACAAGTCTCGTATTGATGAGGCTCAACTGTGGTGTGGTCCTGGACGAAAATGGAATTGCCGAAATCAACGCGTGGGGACGAATTACGACATCGATTCCCTACCGCCTCATCACTCACCTTCGGCCACCAAGAGACATAGTGAGAGAGTCCCCGAAGTACGTCGTCGAAGGCGACGGTAAGAAGATCGAGATCCCGGAAGAAACTCCGAAGATCCTGTCACTAAGAGCTGAGATCGTCGCCCGAAGCAATGGTCAGGTTTGGAGCGATGGCCCTGTTCCAGGGGCGGATCAAATCATAGGCGTTTACCGGATGAGAAGTATCTGGCCTGAGGCGATTGGGTTAGGGCTCTTCACGGCCGTTCTCGCGATTGCGACGGCAGGGGTACTTCTGAACACTCATACGACGGCGCAATTGATTTCGGAGCTGGCCGGTCTATGCGCAATTATTGTTCCGGTGTCATCCATTCTCTACTTGGATGTCGGAAGGATCTGGAGGGAGAAACTCGTGATATACCAAGATAGAGTCGAGCGAGTCATCTCCGGCGGGCACGTGACGGTTAGGATGCCGATCTCCGATATTCGGTACTTCGACGTTCAAAGAGATGGCGACGGCTATGTCATCGAATCTTCGGGTGACCGGATAATTCTCCCCAAGAAATCCCCTGCCCTTGAACCGCTGAGGCAGATTCTCAACGAAGTTGGATGGACTCCAGTAGCTCCCATGAATGCGGTTCCCGTCGAAGCCTATCCATGGGAGATCGGATAGCGCAAACGAATTTCCAAGAGATTGGTGGGGATGAACACTGGCTCCATGAAGGTTGTGCGACCCCACATTCGGGATAGTGCTGCCGGAACCATGCCGCCTTCGGGCGAAAGTCACGGCTCCGGCGGTCCGGTTACATGACCCCCGCCATTGTCGGAAAAGGGTCGGCGACGAATTCCGGCTTAAGAACGGTTACGACTTTTGTGAATCTCGCGGTATCGAACGCTTCGAGAAGGCGCTTGGCGAGTTTGCTGTGAGTAGCGTGGTGATGGTCTTGTATCATTCGGCGTACAACGTTCGCATCTTCGGCATCCAAAGGGACGCCTTGTACATAGGCAGTGTTCAATTTTGCTCTGTCAGCGTCGAGAAGATAGACTCTTCCTCCTGTCATTCCAGAGCCTAGATTCACGCCGGTGGTCCCAAGAACCAGGGCCGTGCCGCCGGTCATGTATTGGAACGCATTTGCTTCAACTCCCTCCACCACGATCTGCGGTCCTCCCCCTTCGTGGTTCTTTCGTAGACAGATGCCGAAACGATTTCCGGCACGGCCTGCGATGAACACGTTTCCACCCCGCGCTCCGTATCCGAAAGTGTTGCCCACTAGCGCCAGTTTTTCGTGTCCTTTGGGCGGAACGATCGTCAAGGTACCGCCGTAACTCGCAGTGAAACACGAGTCGGCAGCCACGCCGGTAAGCCGGAAGCTCATTCCTTCTGTTGCGTAGGCCGCATAAAAGTGTCCAGCGGCTCCAGAGTGAATAAAGTGGATCGAACCGCTTGGCAACCCGAGATCTCCGTAGGCTCGAGCGATCATGCCAGCAGCCGCAATGCCGACGCAGCGTCGCTCATTCGTGAGGCCGCCCGCAATTTCGACATCCTCACCCCGCAAGGCTCGATTGACCGCGGTCAGTTCATATTCGTCCTGCTTGGGCAAGTGCATACGCGTCTGAGATGCATAATCCCGATTCTCCACTCGCCCGTGGGGAACTCGCAGAATTGTACTGAGATCCAGAAGTGCGGCCTTGCCTTGGAGGCTCGACTTTCGCTCAAGCAGCTCTCGCCGGCCAATCACGTCCGTCAACTTGTGAATCCCCGTTTCGGCCATTTTCTCGCGTATCTCGCGGGCCGCATACCGGAGCATCCTTGCAATGTGCTTGCTGTCCCCGGCAAATCGGGCGATCCAGTGAGGGTCTTGGGTCGCAATGCCAGGAGTGCATCCTAGTCGTCGCTTGCCGGATGGGTCGGAAGGATCAGGGCCGCTCATATGACACTTGCGCAACATCGAGCAGCCGATCGCGATCAGCAAACTCGTGCCAAAGCCGACGCGATCTGCGCCGAGAAGGAATAACTTCAGGGCTTGTTCGCCGGTCTGAACGCCTCCGTCCACACTCAATTCAATCAAATGACGGGCATTCTCTTCAATGAGCAAGTCTTGGACGGTGGGCAAGACCGCGACAACCGGCACTCCTGCATGTTTCTGGTCGACGCGCTTGGCGGCGCCCGTACCGCCGCAACCGTCGCTTATATGGAGGCGATTGGCGCCTGCATTGACTCCGCCGACACAGACCATTTCGATCCCGTAGGTTGCCACGTATTTGAGGGCGCAGTTGACCTTGGGGTTCAAGTGGCGCCAGCTCTCGATCATCAGCTTGACGTCTTCAATGGAATACAGGTTGTGATTGATCGGCGGGGATACCAACTCGTATCCTGGCTCGCAACCTCGTTGATGAGCAACTTTGGCGGATACCTTCTTCCCGGGCAATTGGCCACCCTTTCCGGGTTTTGCTCCCTGGGCAAATTTCACCTCGGCTTCGTCGGCTCGGGCTGCCGTCATCGGCGTGATCGTGAACCTTCCGCCTGCATATTGAACGCTTCGGTTGCCGTCGCTCTTGCCGATTCGACCCTTGTCGAATCCCCCTTCCCCGGTGTTAGCGACTGGACCGATGCCACCCGGAACCGAGATGCCAGCTTGCGCGAATTTGATCCTGCAATACCGATAAAGGGTGTTCATCCCTTTGGCGACCGTTCGGTGGGCTGGCTCCGACAAGGCGCCTTCGCTCATCCCGGGCGCCATGAAGCGCCATAGGATGCTCTCTTCCGATTCCACTTCGTCGAGAGGGATCGGGTTCCCCTTTCGAAGGGTAAGACAATCGAGGATGGTCACGGGCTCGCGCTCGGACACGAGTGAACTGTAATCCTTGTAGGCGGCCCAAGAGCCTGGTTCGGCGTTATGGATTTTTTTGGCAAATCCGCTTGCCGCGTGAAGGGAACGCACAAGCTCCGCATTGTTGGCGTGCTTTCGGCCACCCTTTGAGTGCCGAAATTCCCCTGCGTCCACCAGGGTGCCGTCGAATTCCTCGCAGAAGGCCTCTCGGTAGAACGAGAACCACTCGATATCGAGGACGCTGGAAGTAATGCCTCCCAAATGAACCGGTACGCCCGGGAACTCGTCCTTCATCAATTTCGCATCCAGGCCAATCGCCTCAACGAGTCGTGCCCCGCAATAGGCTGAAGAGGGAGTCACGCCCATCATCGACATGGCTTCCAAGAAGCCGGATCGGAGACCCTTGAGATACGTTTGCTCATGATCTCCAGCCGATAGCGATCCAAGCCATGGACAAACCGCATCAGTCCCAAGCGTGACAAGCAAGGCGGCATGGTGAATATCCCAGGCGCCGACATCTGCGACGAGGCCGATCTTGTTGCGCAAGCCCAAGTCAACCAATCGCTGATGAAGTCGGCTCAAAACTCGAAGGGCCGGTAGCGGCGCCTCTTGGCTGTTTGGGTACCGGTCGGACAGAATCAAGACGGAAGCGTCATGCGAGACCTGAGTGGCATACCCCACGACGGCGGAGATTGCGGTTTCGATTCCATCTGCCCCGCATGTAGATGGAAAGAGCATGGGGACCACTTTGACTCCGGGTTGTCCTTTCAGCCATTCAAGATGCCCGTTTGATAGGATCCGTGAATCAAAGTCATAGAGTGGGCCTTCCGCATAAGACCATAGACCTCCCCGGTCTCCAATCACCGCCGAGGTATCAAACACCCACTCGTCCCGGATGGGGTCGACCGGAGGGCTCGTCTCTTGGGCAAATCGCAGTTTGAAATAGTCTTCCAATCTTCGCGGCAGGGAATCGAGCATGGCTGCGGGAGACGTGTCATCTCCCATGGAGCCAACGGCCGGCTTTCCGGTATGGATCAACGAATCGATTAGAACGTCGACATCTTCACGCTTCATCCCAAACGAAGCCTGCACCCGATGAAGGGTTGCGGTGTCGATCGGAACTTCCGCTGCTATCTCCTTGCCGACGGTAATTCTGTTTTGGGGCGATGGGAAAGGATCGCGAGTTACTTCTTTGGAGACCGATTCGTTGAAAAGTATTTTCCCGCTTGCCAGGTTGATGGCGATCGTTTCTCCAGGCCCCATGACCCTTTGGGTCTCGACTGGCCCAAGATCGATATGACCTGTAAGTTCGCTTGCCGCGAGGGCATATTCCTTGGTGGTTACGAACCAGAGGGGGCGAAGTCCATTGCGGTCAAGGTGGGCGACCGCGTGATCTCCATCGCATCCTACGATTGCGGCAGGCCCATCACAAGCGCCGAGGTAGACGGAAGTCGCCTTATAGAATCCACGCAGCGGATCATCGGCATCCAGCACGGACGATGCTCCCGGAAGAAGCGCCAACAGTGCCTGGGGGTACGACATTCCGCCCGCCAGTAAAGCGATTACCATGTCATCTAGGTTGGCGGTGTCCGAACCTCCCGAGCAAACTATCGAAGCGACCTGCATCGCAATCTTGGATAAGGAGGGGTGGCGATCGACCAAATTCTTGATCAGGTCGCCCCCTATGGCCTTCATCCATGCCACGTTCCCCGCGATCGTCGAGACCTCACCGTTATGCGCGATCGACCAAAACGGCTGAGCGCGACGCCAAGCCGTGGTGGTGTTGGTGCAGTAGCGGCTATGAAAGAGGACGTAGCGCGACCGGACCTCGGGGTTTTCGAGATCGGGATAGAGGCTCCCGATCTTGGATAGTTCGGCAAGCCCCTTGTAGACCACGGTTCGGTTTGAGAGACTGGAAAGGGAGAACTGGTCACCGGCGAATTCATGCAGCACTCGGTCCAAGGCCAAGCGCAGCAAGTACCGGCACGCAAACCAACCTTCTTCGCCAAGGTCGGAGGGACGTCGAAACAGCGCCTGGCGCACGGTTGGAAGCGTCCGGAGCGCCCCGCTATCGGGGGGTAACGCGCCGGGATAGATCGGCACATCCGCCCACTGAAGCACAGGAGCGCCCGCATTGGAGGCCAACTCCTCGACTACCTCCACGCACTGTCGCCTCAGGGGGGCGTCGTACGGCAAGAAGAACATGCCGAGTGCGACGTCGCGTTGAGCGATTAGCTTCGCGTGTTCGGAGAAGCGGTCCAAGAGTAATGGCCAAGGAATATCGATCTGGACGCCTGCCCCGTGACCGGGAGCCCCACGATGATCGTAGCGTTTGGCAATATCGAGAGCGACGTCGAGGATGCGTCGCTCAGCTACGCCACGGCGGCTGGCCAGAAACCCGATACCGCAGGCATCGGCCTCAAGAATTGTTCTACCGTTTCGGTTAACTTCGTACAATGTGCCTCCAAACACGCCGCAAACACTGCGGCAGGTCCGGGGGCGTCATTACCGTCCGGGAATGCATCTTACTAGACTATCGTCAGAATTCCAAGTTTCATCGTCGAAGCCTGGGCGATTTGTCAGGGTCAAGGGGGATAGCCAGGTTCTCACGATTTAGTCGTCGAATCCAAGTAAATGGAGATACTTAGATCCGACCCTGACCACACGTCGAGTCCAGGACTCCTAGATTTATGTCATCTCGGGCCCCGCATGAGTCACCGCGCCTTTGTGGGCAGGGCCGACTTGGGCTGCATACTTGCCAAGTGCTCCAGACAGATGGCGTTTAGGTGGTTGCCATGCTGCTCGGCGACTCGCAAGCTCTTCGTCCGAGATCTCAAAGGAGAGTACGCCATTTTCGGCATCCACCGTTACAATGTCGCCATTTTGTACGAGGGCGATCGGACCGCCGTCAAAAGCCTCGGGGCAGACGTGCCCGACCATCAGGCCGCGAGTTGCTCCGCTGAAGCGGCCGTCAGTCAGGAGCGCTACATCGTAGCCCAATCCTTGGCCCACAATAGCAGATGTAACGCCGAGCATTTCCCGCATTCCTGGTCCACCCTTTGGCCCTTCATAGCGAATGACGACAATATCTCCACGTTCAATCTGTCGGGCTTGAACTGCCGCCATCGTTGCTTCCTCTCCGTCGAATACCTTCGCGGGGCCCGTACGCGAGAGCTTGGTGACACCTGCCGTCTTGATGACGCCGCCATCGGGGGCAAGATTGCCCTTGACAATCGCGAGACCGCCGGTTGGCGAGAAGGGTGCGTGATGGGTTGTAACAACATCCTGACCGGCAGGAATGACGACATCCTTCAAATTCTCTGCCATCGTTTTCCCGGTGATCGTCATCACGTCGCCGTGAAGCACCCCCGCATCGAGCAGGGCCTTTAATACGGTAGGGACACCGCCGACATTATGCAAATCGAGCATGACGTACTTGCCGCCTGGACGCAGGCTTGCCAGAATCGGAGTTTGGTGGCTGATTCGCTGAATATCGTCGAACGTGATTTCAATTCCCAGCTCAAACGCAATGGCTGGAATATGAAGGGCGACGTTTGTACTGCCGCCCGTCGCGGCGCCCACCATAATGGCATTCTCGAAGGCCTTCTTGGTAAGAATATCGCTCGGCTTGAGCCCGGTGTTAAGCGCGGTCACGATTGTTTCCCCGACGAGCTTTAGGAACTTGGCCCGATCCTCCGATTCGGCAGGAGGAGACGACGATCCGGGCAATGCCATACCTAGCGCTTCGGCCACACAAGCCATTGTGTTAGCGGTGTATTGCCCCCCGCAGGATCCGGCTCCTGGACAAACGGCGCATTCGATCGCGTGCAACTCTTCCTTGGTGATGGTTCCGGCTGCGAACGCTCCTGCCGCTTCGAACGCATCCTGAATCGTAACATCTTTGTCCTTGTAGCGTCCCGGCATGATTGTGCCACCGTAGAGAAACACACTCGGCACATCCAGCCTTGCCATCGCTATCAACATGCCTGGGAGGCTCTTATCGCATCCGGCGACGCCGACGAGGCCATCGTAGCAATGGGCGCGCATCATCAACTCAACCGAGTCGGCGATCACTTCACGGGAGATAAGCGACGCTTTCATTCCGTCATGCCCCATCGCAATCCCGTCACTTACGGAAATCGTGTTGAACCGGCGGCTTGTAGCCCCGCTTGCGGTGACCGATTCGGCGACTGCTTGGCCCTGCTCATGCAGGTTGACATTGCAGGGAGTGGCTTCGCTCCATACGGTCGCGACTCCGACCCAGGACTGCGTCATATCCTTGTCGCCGAGCCCCATGGCGCGCAGCATCGAGCGGTTGGCGGTCTTATCCGCACCTTCAGTGATCGTTCTTGATTTGTGTCTTGGATCCATGATGTCTTCTTTGAATTATGAGGGCTTGACGCCGGCCAGAACGGCAAGTTCGCGCCACTTCCAGAAGCAATCCACATCGGTGAAGCCGATTGCTTCGAGCCAGTCGAGTTGTAGACTCATCGGTGCGCAACGGTTCGACTGTTCTTCCGTCGCGCGAGTTATTCCTGTGGCCTCTAGAAAGTCGTCGTGCAGTTTTTCGCTGGGCGATGAAACATGCTCGAAGTTGATGAATACGCCGCCAGGCGTCAAGATTTCGAAGATCTCGCGGTAGAGTTCGAATTTGCGAGGGTCCTCCACATGATGGATTGCAAAGCTCGAAACAACGGCATCGAACTTGCCGAACGCCACGACTGAGTCATTGAAGTCGTGGCTCTTAACCGCGATTCGTGGTTCGTTCTCAAACCGAGTCTGCGCCTTTTCAATCATTGGAGGCGAAAAATCGACGGCAACTCCCTCGATACCCGGGTGAGCCAGCCTGACCAGATCCAGAAGCCGTCCGTCTCCGGCGCCCAGATCGAGAACCCGATGCAGAGATTTGGGCAGCAAGTCGAGCACAATTCGTTCTCCCTGAGCTCTCCCAGGGAGCTTGTCCGCGATTGCCAAATAGGCCAGCGCCTTCTCAACAGTTTGATATTCTTGCATCAGACAGTCACCTCGACGCGTCCTCGATAGGCTCCCGCCGTGCGATCTATCTGCACGCGGGTCTGGAATAACTCCGATAGATTTGCGGACGTCATAACGGACTCGGTAGGGCCGTCCATGAAAACCCTGCCGTCTTGAAGGAGAATAACCCGTTCAATTTCAGGGAGGATCTCCTCAATATGGTGGGTGACTAACACGATGTTCGTGCCGGCCGCCGCGATTCTCCGCAGCGTTTGAAGAAGCAAGTGCCCAGATTTCATGTCCAAGCTAGTGGTTGGTTCGTCCAAAAGCAACGCAGTAGGGTCATTGACGAGCGCCCTCGCGATCAGGACGCGCCTGCCCTCACCGCTCGATAATTCGTCAGTTCTGCGATCTGCCAAATGACAGGCATTTAAGAAGCGTAGGGTCTCGTGCGCTTTGTCCCGCATTTCATCGGTAACGACATAGGGCTCCAACACCCCATAACTGCCGAAGAATCCGGAAACCGCCACGTCAATGCCAGTGACTTCTTTGGCGCAGACCGTCTGCAACTCATTCGAGACAATCCCAAGGACTTTCCGCAAGTCAAAGAGGTTCCATCGGTCTTGGCCAGCCACTCGAACCACTCCTTTTCCAGACGCTGGATACAGGTCGCGAGCGAAAGCCTTAACCAACGTCGACTTTCCACACCCGTTCGGCCCCAAAATCGCCACGTTTTCGCCACGCTCAATTCTCAGTGAGACGCGGTCAAGCGCCACCCGCCCGTTGCGGATGATCGAGACGTTTTGAAGTTCGACGAGAGGCGCCATTTTGAGAGTTGAGGCTTTGCGATCAAGACCCGATTCGAGGATTGGGAGGATCTCGGCCAACGAAACAACGATCTCAAGTCGAGACCGCCTATCCTCCCTAGCCCGATTCCTTATTTCGCGTTGATAAACGGCATCAGAGCCCGCAGTTCTTTGCCGACTTTTTCAACAAGGAGACCGCTTTCCTCTTCTCGGTACTTCGTCATCCTTGGCCTGCCATTTTGGTTCTCGGCAATCCAATCTCGGGCGAACGTTCCATCCTGGATGTCTTTGAGCAAGTCCTTCATCGCCTGCCTCGATTGCTCGTTGATCACCTTGGGGCCAGCGGTGTAGTCGCCCCACTCGGCAGTGTCGCTGATCGAATAGCGCATATAGTCCAAACCACCTTCATAGAGGAGGTCGACAATCAGCTTCGTTTCATGCAGACATTCGAAATAGGCTGCTTCCGGTTGGTATCCGGCTTCGACGAGGGTATCAAAACCTGCTTTGATCAACGCGCTCAAGCCTCCGCATAGTACGGCTTGTTCGCCGAACAAGTCTGTTTCGGTCTCTTCCTTGAAAGTTGTCTCAAGAATTCCGGCTTTGGCGCTTCCAATCCCCCAGGCATAGCTCATCGCAATCTGCTTCGCATTTCCAGTGGCGTCTTGCTGAACCGCGACGAGAGCCGGCATCCCTGCTCCATTTACATATTCGGCCCGTAGCCGGTGTCCAGGGCCTTTAGGCGCTACCATTGCGATGTTGACGATAGACGGGGGCGTGATAAGGCCATAGTGAATGTTCAGTCCGTGGGCAAAGAGGAGGGTTTGGCCCTCTTTCAAATTGTCTGCGACGTGGGTTCGATAGATTTCTCCCATTGGGACGTCGGGCGTACAGAACATGAGAACGTCGGCCCACTTTGTCAGTCCGTCAACCGTTTCGACGATGAGTCCAGCTTCCTCAGCTTTCGCCTTCGATTTGCTGCCTTCGTGCAAACCGACGCGAACATCGACTCCGCTGTCGCGCAGATTCAGAGCGTGCGCATGCCCTTGCGAGCCATAGCCCACGATTCCGACCTTGAGGCCCTTGATGATTTCCGGTTGAACGTCTTTTTCGTAATAAATGATTGCCATGATTGAGTTTTTTGTAGGGGTTTGTGGGTTTGAGGCAAAGGTGGGGCTAAGGGAAGAAGCTTAGTCAGTCCAGTTGTCCTTCTGGATCCTCTTCCCACTAGCTTTGCCTTGCGACCCTAGACTTTGATCGCCACCGTTCCGGTGCGGACGATTTCGGTGATATTGTACGGGCGCAATGCGGTGATCAGGCGCTCCAGATTTGCAGCGTCAGAAACCTGCTCGACGACGATCGTCGATTCGGTTGCGCTGGGAGTCCGTGCCATAAATTCACTGACGACGTCGTATACTTCCTGACGCTGCGGTTGAGTTGGTTCCACCCTAATGAGGGCCAACTCTCTTTGTACGCTGGTCTCCTGATGGAGATCTTCGCATTCGATAACATCGATAAGCTTGTTGAGTTGCTTGAGGCATTGGCTCACAACCGTGTCGTCCCCGTTTACGATAAACGTAAGCCGGCTATATCCGGGATCTTCGCAATCACCCGCATTGAAACTGGCGAGAGAGAAGCCTCTCCGTCGAAACAGAGAGACTAACCGGTTGATCGTGCCGGCTTCATTTTGGACGAGAGCGGTTATTGTGTGTTGGTGAGTGCTCATGACAGCGCGGCTCCCGCGTGGGTTGTTTCAAATGCGCCTACCTGATGGGCTGCCTCGCTAGGCTCGAGGTCGGGATCCATCAAGAGCGAGCTGTTCGCCGCGCCGGGACCAACCATTGGGAAGACGTTCTCCTCCATCTCCACAACAAACTCGCACAATACAGGGCCGACATGATCCGACGCCCCTTTTAGTGTCGCCTCTAGATCTTCTAAGCGTGAACACCGGAAGAACTGAACCCCGTAGGCGTCGGCAAGCTTGCCAAAGTCGGGAGATCCCATGGCAACGTGGCTATGCCGGTTATCGTAGAAGAGTTCCTGCCACTGGCGCACCATTCCCAGAAACCCGTTGTTCAGAAGGCAGATTTTTACGTTGCAGTTATATTCGACCGCGGTTTGCAGTTCCTGAAGCGTCATCTGGAAACCGCCGTCGCCGACGACCGCCCAAACCTCTTCGTCGGGCCTGGCGAACTTTGCACCCATCGCGGCGGGGAACCCATAGCCCATCGTCCCAAGACCGCCCGAGGAGAGAAAACTCAGAGGTTTTTTCATTTTATAGAATTGGGCTGTCCACATCTGGTGTTGGCCGACGTCGGTCGCAACAATCGCCTCACCCTTGGTGTGCGCATTCAAAGCCTTCAATACCGTTCGCGAGAGGAATCGGCCCTCCGGTACGATGAGTGGGTAAATCTCCTGCCATCTGCGGATTTGCGCAATCCATTCGGGTCGGCTCTGTGGCTCGATGAGTTTGTTCACTTCTTCGAGGCTTTGCTTGAGGTCACCCAACACCCAGGCGACCGGATTTACGGTCTTGCCGATTTCGCTTGGGTCCAGGTCGAAGTGTACGATCTTTGCCTTTGGAGCAAACCCACTCGTGTTCCCGGTGAGTCGATCGTCGAATCGAATGCCGACTCCCAATACCAAGTCGGCTTCTTGAACCGCAAGCGTTCCGGTTGCTTCTCCGTGCATTCCCATCATGCCAAGTGAGAGTTCATGGTCTCGAGGAAAAGATCCCAATCCCAGGAGCGAATTGATGACCGGAATCTTTGTGGTCTCAGCGAGATAGAGCAGTTCATCCATTGCGCGGGAGTGAAGCACCCCAGCTCCCGCGATGATCACGGGGCGTTTTGACTCTGCAATTAGCCGAACGGCTTCATCGATCTGCCCTTGAGGCGGGGCTCCAGGCACGGTGTAGCCCCGGCGATGAATCGTGTCCGGGAAAGGCGCCTCGGTTTTTGCAATAAAGACATCTTTCGGAATGTCGACAAGCACCGGTCCCTTGCGGCCTGTATTTGCGAGGTAGAAGGCTTCTGCAAGCACTTGGGGTAGCTCGTCGATGTTGGTCACGAGATAGTTGTGCTTGGTGATTGGGATCGTAATGCCTTGGATGTCGGTTTCTTGGAATGCGTCCTTACCGATTGCCCACGAGTTGACATTGCCAGTAATCGCCACCATTGGAATCCCATCCATAATCGCAGTCGCGATTCCGGTGACCAAGTTGGTGGCGCCTGGACCGCTGGTCGCAAGACATACTCCCACTCTGCCGGTCGCTCGGGCGTACCCATCGGCCATATGGGCCGCGCATTGCTCGTGGCGAACAAGCACGTGGCGTACTTGGGGCCAATTCAACATCTCGTCGTACATCGGCAGGACAACGCCGCCAGGATATCCAAAGATCGTGTCTATGCCTTCGCGAACGAGGGCTTCCATGACTATTCTCGCACCGGATCGGTTCATTATTTCGCTCCTAAGCCCGCCTTCGGGCCGTGAACCGACTTCGTCGTCGGCGCGCAAATCCTTTTCCATATTTTGCACTGCTGAAGCGGTCGTTCGTTGACCCCAACAACACTAAAGGCCTTCCCAGTTTCCCGGGAAGGCCTTCTTAAAGTTCTGCAGCTTCGTTCTAGCTTCCCGGGCGTTACGTTGGCGTTTCGATAATATTGCCAAGAAGGAGCCCAAGAAGCGCAAGGGAGCCTGCCGACGAAGTAACTCCGACGTTCGAGACAACCCTATTGATTTCCGCTCGTGCTAACACGTGGGAAAAATGATACCACACTTTTCATTTTGGTGTTTTCTTCAAGGTCTCGTTGGTTTTGGCTAGTCATGGGCGTTAGCGGGTCATAGTGGCTTGTTCGATCAAAGGTACGACATCACGAACGTTGAACGAAGAAACGACCTCAGTCGCCAAGCATGCGCCGACGAGGCGCCCTTAGTTGTAGTCGCGCCTCCACCATTGCGAGGCTTGGACATTCTAGCTCCCGACCTGCCAGGAGTAAAATTGCCATACGAGCACCGACTTTTTGAAGCCATCGAAAATCGAATGTCTTGAGCTGCACGTGCCGAATAAAACGCACTGATAGGATGCGTCGTGGCTAGGCAAATTCCTAAGGTCGCATCGATAGACCATGGGGTTAACATTGGAATCTATCCTGCGTGCACGATGTCGCCGGAGAGGCTCAAGGGAGATCATCCGTACTTCTTGGCCATGGGTATCGAAGAGGTATCCTATACGTATTCCACGCCATTCAGTGGCCCGTAGACCTGCCCCATGTCCCTACTTGAACAAGAGATTTCCCGAAGACGGACCTTTGCGATTATTTCGCACCCGGACGCAGGCAAGACAACCCTCACGGAGAAACTGCTGCTTTATGGTGGGGCGATTCAACTCGCCGGAGCCGTAACGGCGCGTAAGAACCAGCGGAAGGCGACATCGGACTGGATGGAGTTGGAAAAACAACGGGGGATTTCGATTACCTCAACGGTTTTGCAGTTCGAGTATCGGGACCACGTGCTAAATTTGCTGGACACCCCCGGCCATGATGACTTTAGCGCGGACACATACCGTACGCTAACGGCAGCGGACAGCGCGGTCATGCTTATCGACAACGCAAAAGGTGTTGAAACTCAGACCAAGAAGCTGTTTGCGGTTTGTCGACAACGTGGTATTCCGATCTTCACTTTCATCAACAAACTCGATCATGATGGAATTGGGCCCCTAGCGCTACTTACCGAAGTAGAGGATGTGCTGGGAATCAAGAGTGTCGCGATGAACTGGCCGATAGGGCAGGGGAGCTACTTCAAGGGGGTCTACCATCGAGCGACCAGACAGGTTCATCTGTTCCAAAGGGTAGCCCATGGTTCCGGAAGGGCTCCCGTGATTATCATGGACCTTGACGATCCCCGGATTGGCGACTACCTGAACCAGTCTGAGGTCAAGACCCTCCAAGAGGAGATCGACCTGATCGATGTCGCAGGCGAGATCTTTGATATGGAGTCGGTCCTTCAAGGCGAATTAACTCCAGTCTTCTTTGGAAGCGCGATCACCAATTTCGGGGTGGAGCTTTTCCTGAATGAGTTCATGGAGATGGCCCCGCCGCCGGGTCCTCGCACGGCTGAGGAACATCAGGTCAAGCCGACTGAGGAAGATTTCAGTGGGTTTGTCTTTAAGATTCAAGCGAACATGGACCCCAACCATCGTGACCGGATTGCGTTCCTGAGAGTTGTTTCCGGCCGATTCGAAAAGGACATGCAGGTCCGACACTCGCGGATGAATAAAGAAATCCGGCTCACCAGGCCACAGAGGCTCTTCGCTCAGGATCGGGAAACCGTCGAAGAAGCGTATCCGGGAGACATTGTAGGGCTCACCAATCCGGGACTTTTCAACCTCGGCGACACCGTTTGCGTGGGATCTCCTCTGCACTACAAGGAACTCACGCCGTTCGCTCCCGAGATGTTTGCAGTGCTGACAAACCGTAGCATTGAGCGGTTTAAGCACTTTGAGAAAGGAATTGAGCAGCTTTGCGACGAAGGCCTCAGCGATCTATTCTTGGATGTACGGGCACATCGGCGCGATCCCATTCTAGGAGTCGTCGGGAAACTGCAATTTGAAGTGATCCAATACCGCCTAAAGAGCGAGTATGGAGTCGATATCTTGCTGGAACCACTCCCGTTCGACTTAATTCGTTACCTCGAAGCCGATCCCAAGGTGCTCGCCGAAGTTTATTGGGGCACGAATTCGCGACCGGTTCAAACTCGAAAGGGAAACTCTGCCGTGCTGATTACCGGAGCATGGCCCCTGAAGTATCTCGAAGAGAAGAATCCTACGGTTTCTTTCTTTGAGCGAGAGGAGATGCTTGGTTCAAAAGTGGCCCATTAGGACCTACTAGGTCCAAAGGCCTAGAGGTCAGATCACGTTCCGATCACCTCCTGATCACCTCCCGGTCAACGTCTGATCATGCCGTTAAGCCAGGCGGTTGAACCGGCACACTCTCCTTGTAACCCGGTCAACTTCGTACAGAAGCCGGCAAATCAGGAGAAAACACATGAATTCAAAAATCTCAACCGTGATCGCATTTGCTACTCTTTCGCTTACCGCATTCGGTGCTGCAACCCAAGACAAACCATCCGACAATAATCCTATGGTTGGTGGGGCATCGATGATGCGCTCAATGGATATCGTCGGAAACGCGGTGAACTCACCCGATCACACCACATTAGTCGCTGCTGTGAAGGCAGCCGGGTTGGTGGAGGCGCTTCAGGGCAAGGGGCCGCTCACCGTCTTTGCTCCGACAAACGCCGCGTTTAAGCTGCTGCCTGATGGTACTGTCGATACCCTTGTCAAGCCCGAAAACAAGGACACTTTGACCAAGATCCTGACCTACCACGTGGTAGGCGGCCTCTACGACACGAAGGCTCTCAAGGCAGGGATTCGGAAGGGCAACGGAACGTTCATGCTGAAAGCGCTCAATGGCGGAACGCTCACCTTTGCGATGAACGGCCCGATGAACATCGTCGTTAGGGACGAGAAGGGTGGCACCGCGAGTATCTCGACTTATGACGTCTACCAATCCAACGGCGTGATCCAAGTCATCGACAAAGTCCTGATGCCGAACTAGGGCGTCGGTGTTGCGGATAAGCGATTGAGTCGAAGCGATGGCGTGGTGGATAACCGGGTGGGGAAGCAACGAGGCTTCGTCTACCCGCAAACACCACTCCATTGCCCTCAAGATTCTTGAACAGATCCCTCGAATCAAGTTCCCTTGTGGGGCCGGCCACTAAAGTTACCGGAGCCTAAGCACACCGTCAAGCGGACCTCAGCTCTTTCCAAGCGCATAAAACCTGCCCTCAATCTCTAAAGGGCAGCTTTCATCTAAGCGTAGACCGCAGGGTTCAACTTGCACAGCCGCTCGAACTGAGCAAGGCTGCCGTGGATCATGAACTCAAGCGAGCCCTTGGCGAACGGCGTTTCATGTACGGAATAGAGTTCCTTGTCGTAAAGTTCGCGAGGGGGAAGGAAGCCATACCAGCCGTTGGCAATGCTAATCGCTACGACCGCCTTTTCTACGAAGTGAAGTCGCAAGTGGCGCTGAAGCAGGGTGTAGGGCTGGCCAGGGCACCCCAAGATGAGGGTGTCGCCTGCGGACCAAAGCCAAACCGGAACGCGAACGGTCTCCTCATGACCTACAGTGTGAAGCACGTGTCGCTCTCGTCGAAGGCGCTCAATCATCGTGCGATCCTCGCTGAGCCGCATTTGCTCTTCGACCTCGGCAACGCTGGGCATCGGCTTGAGAGGGACTTCGACGGTGTGAATCGTAGCTTCTACGTTCTTCGGTGGCGTGTCCTCAACATAATCCCAGATCGCGAGGTCGGCGTCCGACCGAATCGTCTGGCCATGATGCAGTTTAAACCCAGGCGGAATCATCGATTGCAGGGTCGAAAGAACGGCGTACCCCAACTCGCGCCCATTTCGGTCGGCAACCTCGGGATCGCTGGCATATTGGTCTTTGGGGGCCATCTCCCCTGATGCCCCTTGCAAAAACATACAAAGAGCGAAGGTTTCCGCTTCAACGAGTTCGCGCATAGAGCCGATAAAGTCGGGCGAAATCACCCGATTCTGCCATCCGAGCGAAGTCGGTGCGCAAGCGTAATTCACGATTGTCCCGATTGTTTTCCCTTCATCGGAGACGATGAGCCCGACCAATAGTACAGGATCAGCGGGAGCTCTTTCTTCGAACCCGCAGACAAAGCAATTTCGTTCCGGTACCCACTGGTCGCGGTTCTTGGCGAGTCGGCAGCGGCCATAGCTCCAAGCAAGCGTAGCCGGCTTAGAGGTCCGAAATGCCTCTCGAACGATTCGAACGACGTGATCGCGCACCAAATTAAGGTAAGGCCTGATTAAATTGCCGCCTGGCTTGTCTGCATCCTCAAGGCAAGTGGATGGGCCGGAGTGCGTATTTGTCAGCGCGATGATCACACGGGCAGGATCCAGATTCAGTTGCTCGATGAGATGTCCACGAATGAACCACTCATCCTCCTTGCGACGCCACCATCCCAAGTCAAGCGAAACAAGCACCAATGGAGCTGCGTCGGGCGCCGTCCGCATCGTGACGGCAGTCGCCATTAGCGGTCGATGAACATCATCGACAATATCGTGCTCAGACGCTCCCCAATTCCGAGCGTAGATTCCAACTGGGGGAGTGATTTCCTCCCGCGCTATTCCAATTAATCCATGAAATGATGGTTGTCGAAAGTCAGGCATCAGCGCCTCCCCTAGCCAACTTTTACCCGCGCTTCGTTAGCTATTGGTTAATAACCGCTAAACTACCGACCGAGCCACGTGGACCCGGATCGACCCACTCGCGTGATCGTCATCCATCCACACTAACACTCATAATAATGGATTTGGGGCCGCACTACCAGTCCCCAGCGCTTCCATCCGCATAAAAAGTTCTTTGTGGCAACTCTTGCTCAAACGGATGCCTGAGTATTTCCTTCTCGTTGATTTCTATGCCCAGTCCCGGCCGTTTGTTTGGACGTACGATTCGACCTTTGGGATCGACCTCAAACCCTTCGACAACCACGTCTTGTCGCCATGGCACGTCCCGATGGACTGCTTCGCAAATAATATAGGAGGGCGTCGCAAATCCAAACTCGATCGATGCTGCCGTACTGATCGGTCCTTGAGGATTGTGGGGAGCCATTGAGACACGATGGCTCTCTGCCAATGCCGCGATCTTGCGTCCTTCACTTAGGCCACCACAATGCGTGAGATCCGGCTGGATGACACTGCAGGCCCGCTTTTCGAGCAGGTCGCGAAATGCATGGATTCCACAAAGTCGCTCGCCAGTCGCGATGGGTGTTGACACCGACCTCTGGATCGAGGCAATGTCCTCGGAGACTTCCGGCCAACAGGGCTCTTCGAACCAGTACAGGCCATAAGGTTCAAGTGCTTGCGCAAACATGTGTCCCATCCGAGGAGAGGGTCGGGCATGGCAGTCGACCATGATATCGATGTCGTCTCCCACCGCGTCCCTCATCGCCTTGACGCATGCTTCCGCGTATTTGATTGGACGAAGACCCTCTAACGGCATCGTCTCTGGCACGGCCATGGTCTTAAACGCGGTGAAGCCATCCTCCACTGTCTTCTGGGCCAATTCCGCGAATCGTGAGGCATCGCCGGGAGTGGTTTCATAGAAGTCCTCCATCTTGCCACCGCCGAGGTGCGAGTACAGTCGGACGTAGTCGCGAACCGGACCTCCCCACAACTTGTGACAAGGTACGCCGTGAACCTTTCCGACAATATCCCAAAGCGCAATGTCGATTCCGCTTATCGCGGTGGCGCGAGTTATCCCGTTGCCGTGCCAAAAATGCTGTCGATACATGATCTGCCACAGGAACTCCACTCGGGTGGGGTCCTCCCCGATCAGTAGCGGCTCTAGGTCTTGGATCGATCCAAGGACACCGCGCGTGTGCCACTCAAGGGTTGCTTCGCCCCACCCATAGAGACCCGGTTGATCAGTCAGGACCTTGACAAAGATCCAGTTGCGCATTCGAGCATTGCAGACAAACGTTTCAATCTTGGTGATCTTCATTGGCCACTTGCTAGGATACTTGGCAGGAGTGGTGGAGAAGACTGAAACTCGGTCGGTATTAGTTTTGGGGGAACACGTGTACGGGCGTTGATTTGACTCGGGAATACGATGATGCTGACGCGTCTCCCCACTGTTAGCTGTTAGCTGTTAGCTGTTAGCTGTTAGCTGTTAGCTGTTAGCTGTTCGCATGGGAGCACTCGTAGGCGGGGCTCAACGCCGGTTTCCGAGCGCTAATTGGTCGACGAGACTTCCTTAGCTTGCCTCGCCGACCACTCTAAAATCAAAAGTGCCTTAAACTGGCCTTCCTACATTCCAAAGTCGCCGTACAGGGTTTGGATATAGTTGACTTGGCCTGTGTGGTAACTCACGTTCCAATTCTGGAGTTGAAGGACCTCTGTGATTGGCATCTGCCCTCCCGGCCACATCGGCATCGCTACCGCGTCGCCCATTTTGTCATCTGGAAACCCCAAGACCAGTTCATTGAGCTTGGCCAAATTCTCTTCGGCGACCCTTTCACAATCATCCAAGGTCGTCATAGCGGCCTTCGCAGCTTTAAATTGCTGCATGATTTCTGGGGTCATTTCGAAGGGCTTGTCACATGCGAGCAAGGTGACTGGCCAAGTTGCGCTAAGTGCGCATTCTTGGCAGATATCCAGGACCGAACGCCCTTGGTCCAGTGGTTTCCATTCCAACTTGTCGGCGGGCACCTTTCGGGCTGCCTTGAAAAGGCTGCGAGTGTTTGATGTATTGTTGTAGGCGATGAGTTCTTGAGCTTTCATGGGCGGTCATTGTAGCAGTCAGTGGGTTGTAACGCAAGTTATCCACTAGGGCCAACTCCGATGGAATTCCCGGATGGCTATGAGAATGAGGTCGACAGCGGTAAAGGTTTGTCGATGTGCGATCTCAACGATCTTGGATCACCTTGGCGATCGGCTCAGTCACCGCCAGGCAAGCAGCTAGAGATGTTGATGCAACCTTCTGGAATACGGTTCGAATGACGTAAGCCGAGTCTGTAGACAATCGCCTTGCCGTGCGTAGGTACGGCTCGCTAAACCGACAACGCACATCCACCGTGGCTGCGGTCGATTTGAATGGTGCTGTGGTTGATTCCAAACTCATGGATCAGTTCGTGGGCCAAGTTTGAAACGAAATCTTCTTCGCTCCCTTTGGGCATGACCAAGTGAGCGGTAAGTGCGGTCTCTGTGGTGCTCATTCCCCAAATGTGAAGGTCCGCAACCCCTTCCACGCCCGGTCGCGACTCAAGATAAGCACGCACTGCGGCGGGATCCACCGCATCCGGAACGGCATCGATCGCCAAATCGAAGGAACGACGCAACAACTTCCAACTGCCTATCGTGATGAGGCTGAGAATAATCAAACTTGATACCGGGTCGATCCAAGCGGCATGAGTACGCCGAATCGCGAAGCCGGCTACGACAACTCCGCCGGCAACAATTGCATCGGTGAGCATGTGCAAATAGGCGCCTTCAATATTGAGGTCATCCTTCCGGCCTCTAACGAACATGAGGGCAGTACCTCCGTTCACAATGATTCCGATACCCGCCACTGCCATAACGACCCCACCTTGTACGGGCACTGGGTCGGAGAGCCGTTGAATAGCTTCCCAAGCGATAGCTCCAACCGCAACGAGGAGCAGCGAAGAATTTGCTAAAGCCGCCAGGATGGACGAACGACGATAGCCATAGGTACGGCGCGTCGTGGGTGGTCTAGTTGCCAAATAAGCAGCCGCCCAACCCATTAGAAGCCCCAAAACGTCTCCGACGTTGTGCCCCGCATCCGCCAAAAGCGAAAGGGACCTCGTCGTAATTCCATATCCCACTTCCAGGACTACGAAGGCAGCATTTAGCGAAACACCGACTGCGAAGGCAGTGTTGTAACTCGCCGGCTTATGATGGTCGCAGTGAGAATGATCGTGCATCGCTACCAAAAACCCTATTTGCTTTGCCAGGGACTCAGATTAGTGGCTCCACGACGTATACGCTTGGACTCGCCCAAAAGTCTCTACTTTGAAATCGACCCAACGTCAAGCCCGTTAGCTCTTGCCCAAAAACCCTGCTGCAAAGGCGGCAATTCCTGCAATGCCAATGAGGATGCTCATGAGCCAAACCGCCTTTATTTTTGTGAGTGCCGAAATGGCGCCAAGCGCAATCGCGACCTGAATAAATGCTACCGACGTCGCAAAACGCTCGTGAGAACCCATCAGTATCCCAGCTTCCTTTTCGAGCCTTTTTGCTTTGACGGACAGATCCTTTGATTTGTCCTCTTCTTTTTTGATCTGACCCTCATACTCCTTGGCGCGATCAGCAGGCGATTTAGCCGTCCATCGCCCAGTTTTCTTAGTAGGAGTTAGCGGGGCGCCGTTTGGCTCGCTGTCGAGAATCGAGTTCGTACTTAGCGTATAGATATGTGTTTTCTGACGAGCCGATTGATACTCGTTCCATGTGTCAGATGCCTTCAACTGAGAGATCATCGCCTCGTTGACCAACGAACCGGACTGCAGGGCTCCGACCGCGGCGAACACGGCAAGGAGTGCGGTGGTGAGGCTGATGTACCGGGTCCATGCAGTTGCGCGCTGTTCCTCCTCCCGTTCGCCACGTTCCTTGTGGATCTCGTCAATCGCTTCTTGGAGTTCGGTAGTTTCAACCTCTGTTTCTTCGGGCACGGCTTTTATTGTAGGCGGGGGATACCGAGAATCCAAGCGAAATGGAGGCGAGTCTTGTGAAAGTTATGCTTCTAACCTTCCTTGAGTTTCTTTGTTCGCGCAATTCTCGAATTGGCCTGTTCGGCGATGGTATCCGGAGTGGATTCCAGACTTCCCGAGGAAGTCATGATCGAGTTCACTCGGTCAAGTGTATTTTGGATCGCCAGTCGGCGTATTTTCCGAGTTGGATCTTTTGGTAAGTCGGGTCGTTGGGACATATTCCTATAGCATGAAAGAGGACATTATGTGTCGGCTGTCCCTCTTTTGGGTTAGGTCTTCTTAAGATTTGCGATCAAATCCATATCGACGACTCTTTTAGTGGAACTTGCTATATGGTTAACGGCTATAAATGCTTAATGCTTATAAAGCTTTTTGGGCGATTTTTTGCTGCACACTAGGAAGAGACTGAAGAGAACATGAAGAAAGCTATTTTAATCGGCCTGCCCATACTCGTGTTGTTGCTGCTCGTCGGATGGCGCTACACGCAAAAAGTGGACACTACGGCGAAGCTCGCGACTCGCTCCCAAGGCCTTAAGAACGGCCCCGCTAACGTGGTGCTCGGGGTCGCGGCTTCTCGCCCTGTTGTGAAGTCGTATGAGGCGGTTGGCACAGTGGAATCTCCGTTCGCAGTCGAGCTGTCTCCAAAGTTGACTGGAAAGATCGTTTATCTTCCAGATTTTCTCCGCGAGGGCTACCAGGTAAAGAAGGGCCAGCTTTTGGTTCAAATCGACCCTACTGAGACAATCGGACAGGTGCTTCAGGCAAAATCGCAACTGGCTCAAGCTCAGTCAAGCTACGTAAGCGCCAAGTACATTCAGAACCCTACTAATGTAAACGTGATTTCGCAGATTGAGCAAGCGGTTGCGACGGTGAATAGCAACCAGGCCGATTACGATCAGGTTTATCAGAACTTCGAGGACCAAGTTCATCAGGCCCATTCAGCGGTGGTTGATGCTCAGGCGAAAGTTGCCGCTGCAAAGGCTGCGACGTACAACGCCGAGGCTGGACTCGATAGCGCCAAAGCAAGCCTCGACGATGCTCAAGCAAAGTTGAATCGTGAAGACACTCTTTATAAGCAAGGCTTTGTTGCCGCACAGGACCGAGACGACTCAGTTGCCGCGCAAAAGGTAGCTGCCGCTAACGTAAAGGTTGCGGACGGCCTCGTGAGATCGGCAAAACAGTCGGAAGTCTCGTATGAGCAACAAGAGCGTGAAGCCCAAGATAACGAATCCATCGTTGTGAAGACGGGCAAGACCAACATCCGGGCTGCCTTGGAAAAGGTCAAGCTTGCGCAAGCGGCGCTGAAATATGCTCGTTCCAATACCAACCAGAAGCCGGCTTACGATGCACAGTTAAAAGCCCTCCAGGCGGCAGTCGATGCGGCTCAAGGCAATCTGAATCAGGCAAATGCCCGCCTTTCGGATTGCAACCTCGTCTCGACGATCGACGGCTCGATTAGCAAGAGAAATGCTGACGTCGGAACGGTTGTCAACGCGGGCGCCTCGATCCTTGAGGTGCAGTATCTGCAATGGCTCTATGTCACCTCGGCGGTTCCGGTCGAATATACCGGAACGATCGTCAAGGGCACACCCGTCACCATGACGTTCGACGCCATTCCCGGGTTGAAGATGAGCGGCACGGTTACCGAATTGAGCAACGTTGCCGATCCTCAGAGCCGGCAATTCGATGCGCAAATCCGGATCGACAATTCTGCCGGCAAGTTCCGACCGGGTATGTATTCCCAAGTGCGTTTCCAACTCAGCAGGAAGACCTATCCAGTGGTCGTGCCTCGCGAAGCGGTGAAAACATCGAACTTGGGCGTCTCGACGGCCATCGTTGTCGATGACAAGTCAGTGGCTCACATCGTGACCGTAACCATCGGCGAAACGGACACGAACAATACCGTGATTACGAGTGGTATCAATGCCGGCGACAAGGTGGTGTTGTTAAGTTATGTGCCGGTAAAAGACGGCCAGAAGATCATGCAGAAAAAGGGTGACGGAAAGGGGAAACGTACTGGTGCTGCCTCTGGAGGAGGAGCCTCAGATAGCCAGCCTGCGGACTCGAGTGTGCCGTCCGGTCACAGTCGAAAGCATGGTTCGGGGGCAGGGGGATCGGACGCCAGCGCAACAGGAACAACTTCGGGAACCAGTAACTAACCTATGAGCAGTCTCGCAAAATTCTCGGTTGAACGGCCGGTTGCCGTTTCGATGCGTATTGCTGCGCTGGTCGTTCTGGGAGCGATCTGTCTCACCAAGCTGCCAATCGACCTTCTCCCCAAGATCTCGATTCCGACGGTTGGTGTCAACACTGCGTACACAAACGTAGCTCCCGCTGACATGGAGAGCATCGTCACGCGTCCGATTGAGGAAGCGGTCTCATCGGCTCCGAACATCTATTCGGTTTCTTCAAGCAGCACGTTGGGTAACTCCAGCGTCCGAATTCAGTTCCAGTGGGGCGTGGACATCGGTCAGGCGGCCGTCGACACCTTGCAACTGGTGGAAAAGGCACGGGCCACGTTCCCGTTGGATCCCAACCTTCAAACGCCGATCGTCTCCAAGTACGACCCGTCTCAGTTGCCGATCATGATCTTCGGCGTGACCGGCATGGACAGCCTGGTCAAGATGCGAGACTTGCTAGATAACCAGGTGACTCCCATGTTCGAGTCAGCTAACGGCGTGGCGTCCTGCGTGGCATCGGGTGGACTACCCAGAGCGATCATCGTAGACGTCGATCCGGCCAAGCTCCAAGCGTACGGAATCTCGCTGACGCAGGTCGAAAACCGAATCGTGCAGGAGAACATCGACCTTCCTGCCGGTGTCGCGAAGCTTGGAAATACCGAATTCACTGTTCGGGCCCTAGGCTATTTTACTTCTCCCTTACAGGGCGCGAACATTCCGATCGGCTTTTACAACGGCCAGATGATTCGGCTTTCCCAAGTTGCAAAAGTGACGGACAGCTATCAAGAACAACGAATCTATACGCGTCTAAATGGCAAACCGGCCGCCGGTATGCTCGTGATCGAACAAAGTGGCGCGAACACGATTGCAACGGCACAAGCGGTGCAAGAGAAGCTCAAGCTTGTCAAGAAGCTGTATCCCTATTTGAAGTTTGATCTTGCATACGAGCAAGCCGGGTTCATTTCCGCTTCGATTGACGACCTAAAGAACACGGCGTTGATTGGAGGCGGTTTGGCGGTCTTGATCCTCATGGCGTTTTTGCGGAATTTCCGCGCCACCATGGTTGTCGCCCTTTCGATTCCAATTTCGATTATCTCGACGTTCTCCCTGCTGTACTTTGGCGGATTCACCCTGAACACCATCTCACTCAGCGGAATGGCACTTTCGACCGGTCTCATTGTCGACGACGCGGTTGTCGTGCTTGAAAACATCTTTCGGCACATAGAACGTGATAAACGCCGCGCTGCGGAGGCTGCCGTGACCGGCGCCTCCGAAATCATGGGCGCTGTCGTCGCATCGACGATTACCGTTATGGTTGTGTTCTTCCCGCTCCTTTTGGTGCGGGGCCAATCAGGGCAGATGTTCAGTCAATTCGCCTTGGTCGTCATCTTCTCGATCGCGGTTTCGCTTCTCGATGCAACGACTGTCGTTCCGATGCTTGCCTCACGATTGATCCGAGAGGAAGAGGTCCTTGAGGAAGCCCACCCCGAATTGCGCGATTTGCATGGCAAGAAACTAGGTCCGGTTACGCGAATATTCGACTGGAGCGGAAGGAAGTTCAACGATTTAGATGCCTCGTATCACCGAGGGCTGATGTGGGCACTCAAGCACCGATTCCTCGTGTTGTTCGCATCGATCGCGATCACCGGAGCAAGCCTCTTGCTGGTGCCGATGGTCGGAACCGAAATGCTTCCCCAGACAGATAGTGGAAACTTCACCGTTGGTTTGAAGTATCCGGTTGGGACGGCGCTCAGCGTTACAAATCAGGGGATGAAAACCATTGAGAATTACCTGATGCTGGAGCCCGATGTTTCTGTCGTCTTCTCAGCCGCAGGTACAACCCTTAGCCTCCGCGGCACTTCGACGGCACAAATTGGATATCAGGGTTCGTGTACGGTACAGCTAAAAGAAGGTCGCAAACACACCACCCAACAACTGATTACGAAGTACCAGCGAGAGCTGGCGCCCTTGCTTCCTGGCGCTCGCATTGTCGTCACACCCTATGACTTGGTCACCCAGATCCTAACTGGTGGCGCTACGAACGAAGAAGTCGACATATTCGGCCAAGACATCGATCAGGTACAGGCTCAGGCACGTAAGGCAATTGAAGAATTGCGCGGTGTTGCAGGCTTGGAGTCGGTCGACCAAACGGCGCAAGAGTCGACGCCTGAACTTCGGTGGGATGTTGATCGAGACAAGGCGATGACTCTCGGGGTTACTTTTACGGATATTGCGAACGCTCTCAGCACCGCGACGAGTGGAACGATCTGTACCTACTATCAGTTTAACGGCTTCCAATATCCGATTTACGTCCAGATGCCGGTAAATCAGCGTAAGTCGATCGACCAACTAATGCGCATGCCGATTACACCGACCATGTCCCCTCAGATGAGTGACTCAGGGTCGAGTTCCTCATCCGGCAGTGGCAGTTCCGGCTCCGCCAGTGTGGTTCCTACGGTAGTGGGCTTGGCATCGTCCAGTGGCGGCGGAGGCGGTGGCGGTGGATCTGCTTCAAAGCAAGTGTTACTTGGACAAATCGCGAAGCCAGACATCAAACTGGGTCCAAACGAGATCGACCGGTTGGATCGTCAACGGTATATCGCGATAACCGGTCGCGTTCAGGGCAGGTCGGAGAGTGAAGTACAAGCTGACATCACGAAAGCAATGAACAATTTGCAGGCGTCTTTCCCGCAGGGGCAAGGCATGTATTGGGATTACGGCGTTAACCAGAGACGCAAGGCAGACGAGTTCTCTGGACTCGGACTTTCGGTAATGCTCGCCATTGCCCTCATCTACATGCTTCTGGCTTCGCAATTTGAGTCGTTCGTGTTTCCACTTGTCGTACTCTGTTCAGTGCCGTTGTGTGCCTCGGGCGTCGTAATCGCTTTGTTCCTTTCGAATCGTGCGTTTGGCTTGACCGCCTTTATCGGGCTTCTGATGCTGATTGGTATCGTTGTCAAAAACGGAATTCTACTCGTCGACTACACGAATCAGCTTCGAGGCCGAGGTATGCCTCGCGACGAGGCGATTTTGACCGCCAGCCCCACTCGCTTGCGTCCAATCCTTATGACCTCGTCGGCGGCTGTTCTCGGTATGTTGCCTTTAGCGCTTGGAATCGGCAAGGGCTCCGAGACTCAAGCGCCCCTTGCAACGGCTGTGTGCGGCGGTCTCACAAGTTCGACGATGTTGACTTTGTTCATCGTCCCGATCGTTTACACGCTATTTGACGACATGGCCAGAAAGTTCCGCAAGAATCCACGAGACCTGGCGCCGTCCCATGGTGTGGGCCCAAGCCTTGAGGCCTTCGAAAAGATGCCGCATCCCCATGAGCCAGCTTCGCATCCGGAGAGAGAACCACTTGGGTGAGTCGGCACGTGAGCGAGCGATAAAGCTGGAGGGGTTGCTTCCGCGCGTAACGCGGACACTCTTTAAACCGGTTGGCGAGGACCCACTCGTTGAATTGCCGGTTGGTCAAATGCGCATGATGCGATTGCTCGGAAACCGGAGTTGGACACCGTCCAGCCTTGGTGAAGAGTTAGGCTTGTCGGTGAGTGCGGTGACTCAAATGGCCAATCGCTTGGACATGATCGGATTGGTCTCAAGGGTCGAGGATCCTACCGACCGCCGAGTCAAGCACCTCACGTTGACCCCCCTCGGAGTCGAGCTCATGAAAAGTAGGCAGGATCGAAGGGTTCGCTTGCTTGAATCAGCCCTTGTCCATATGGAAGAGGATCGGCAAGAGGATCTCATTAAGATTCTAGAAGAGGTGCTTGATGCAAGTGCCAAGGCGGCCGAGGCCGCAGATAACAGCATTTTCATGGAGGCTGAAGTGGAACAATTACTGCCGCTACCTCCTCTATACGCTAAGGAAAAATGATGATAAGTCGTGGTTTGTATGTTCTTGTTGCCGGGATTCTGTCCACCCATGCATGGTCTCAACAGACGCCGCCAATCCAACCAAAAACGGTCGACACCCCAAAACTGACACCGCTCATCGCACCTGCCTTGCCAGCCGGGAGCCAGATCGTTGCCAATGCCCCGTTGACGGCAGCAGAAGCCGTGAGAATTGCAATCGCCCATCAGCCAAACGTATTTATTTCCAAGGCGAGTGCCGATGCCCTCCGTGGACAAAGAATCCAGACTCAGTCCCTTCTTAATCCTACGGTGATTGCAAGTGGCGTCGCGGAGCATGCACAGATTTTCCAAAGTGGATCGCAGATACTCCAGACTGGGCCTCAATCGCAAATGAGCACGGATGTCGCGCTCAACCAGTTGATTTTCGACTTTAACAAGACACGAGACATGGTTCGCCAGTCTCAATCGCTCGAAAGTGCAGGCTACAAAACGTACGACCAGACCTTGCAAGACGTGGCTTTACTTGCCAAGCAGGACTTTTACTCCTATGTCCAGGCCAAACAACAAACGAAGGTTCAAGAGGCGAACGTCGTCAGCAGGCAAGCCCAAGTTGATCTGACGCAGGCGGAAGTAACCGCTGGAACGGGCGAACCAGTCGATTTGGTATCGGCGAAGACCCTTGTGGCCCAAGCGGTTCTCGTGTGGTCCCAAGCTCAGAACGCGGAATCGATTGCGAAGGTCAAGTTGGCCACCGACCTTGGAATTGATCCGCGAATACCACTCGTGATCGAGGATTCCATTGAGACGGATGTGACACTGCCCGCAGACACCAACTCTCTCGTAGACTTGGCCCTGAAGCAACGCCCGGCGGTGCTCTCGGCAATCGAATCTCTTCGGGCTGCAGGGTATGGCGTCTCAGTTGCGCGAAAGTCCAGTGTTCCGTCCGTCAATTTGGGAGCCGGATTTCAAACTGCTGGAACGAGCAACCCCTTCGATGCCCAAACCGGGTTCGTTTCCCTAACCCTTAGCTGGACTTTGATCGATGGAGGGCTGGAGTTGGGCAAGGTTCGAGAAGCTGTGGCCAATCGGTCATCGGCTGCACAGATGCTTCGTCAGGCTTCGCAGAACGTCATTTCAGACGTGAGCAACGCGGTAGTCGGGGTCCAGGCTGCTCGGCAGCAGATTCCGGTTGCTGCTTCTGAAGTTGCCGATGCCAAGGAGGGGATAAGACTCTCTGAGGGTAGGTACAAGGCCGGTGTGACCACATTCCAAGAAGTGATCACGGCTCAGGCCGCTCTCGTCACCGCCGAAACGGACCAAGTGAACTCAATTGCAGCTCTGGCAATCGCGCTCTCAACTCTGGACCACGCAATCGGCAAATGGCCTCTGAATTAGGGCGAATCGCCATACGTTAGTTGAGCGCTTCCGGCACGGCGCAAGCGGGGGCTCCCTTCGAGATTCGGAGTTCCCCTGCCCTCGGATCCGCCAGCCCACTGAACGGTAGAACGGGGTTTGGACGTTTTTGGCTCAGCTCGGGCTTTTTTAGCGCCTATGGGGTGCTCTGGGAAAACAGGTCCGGTCGCAACATCGGACGCTTACGAAATAAATGGCGTTGCCTTGGCAACTAGCGAACTGACAGAGAGCAGGTTTGGGCTTGTAGTCCAATCAAGATCTAGGTCCCTTCTTCCCAGACAACACCGCGACGCTCTCCCGTTCGATGAGATGGGTAGAGAACCGAACCGTCTCAGCATATCTACCACCATCACCGATGTGATCAATGAGGAGTTCCACCGAACGCTTCCCAATTAATTGCAGTGGTTGTCGAAATGTCGTAAGGGCGGGAACCGTGTTTGCGGCCTCTGGACTGTCGTCGATGGATATGAAAGAGACATCGCGAGGGATAGAGATTCCGGCTGACTGGAACGAGTCGACCACCTGTGATGCGCTTAGATCGTTCCAGCAAACGAAAGCACTGGGACGTTCGGGCTCAGGAATTGCCAGATAGGCCTCGACAACGCCGTTTGGCCAGGTTTGTCTCAGGTCCCAGTGGCTGAAGATCAGGTCTGGATTCGGCTCAAGGCCAGCCGCCTTTAGGGCATCTCGATAGCCGCCCTCTCTTTCTCGAGAACTGATGGTTCGGTGACCCTGGGCGATATATCCAATTCGTCGATGACCGCGCTCCAGCAAGTAATCGACGGCCGCGGCGGCAGTGGCTCGATTGTCGATATCCACGCTGGATACCCCCCTTAGCCAACTGGTCGAACCGATCATGACCATTGGAACTCCGCGTTGGTGTAAGAAGTTGACTGCCTCGCTGTCATCCAGCGGGGCCAATAGAAGCAGACCGTCGCATCTGCCGTCATAGTTTCGGCGAATGGCTTGGCCGATATCTTGGTGCCACATCCGTTGGATAAAAATCGTCGTGCTCCAGCCTTGGAGTCCTGCCGCTTCAAGGATTCCGTCCAAGACATATCCGAAGTACGCGTTGGTGAAGATTGGCGAATAGCTCAGGTCTTCCGCCATGAGCCCCAAGTTTCGTGTACTGATCGCCTTTTGTCGCTCCTCCTTAGGGGGCGGGCGATACCCAAGCTCCCTCATTTTGGTCAGCACCTTACGTCGGGTGTCTTCGCTGACACGCTCAAACCGACCGTTGAGGACATGGGACACCGTAGCGGTAGAGACATCACAAGCCCTTGCTACTTCACGAATCGTTGCCATATATCTTCAGGATACGCTACACGAATGGTTCCACGTCTGACCAATAGGGGCCATCGTTGGAAACTGCTAAGAGTATCCACCGAAAGAAGGTAACCAGGGCAGTAGAAGGTGGATTCAAAACAGGGTACGGTTTTGAGAACAGGGCTGGATCTGGAGAATCCCAACGCTCCCTATTCATCGTCGTGCCGTAAACTCAAGTTGCGATCGACCATGTTGCAGCACTCCTCCTGTGGCCTGAAGGAATATCATTGAAATCAACCTATCTAACTGTTCCCATCCGTAGCGATAAACTGTCGTTGTCCATCCAAGTTAAAACGCATCTTTCGCATCGCCAGACCGATTTTCAGACAATTGACGTTTACGACACGGAGGCCTTCGGAAGGGTTTTGACACTGGATGGACACATTCAACTTGCGGAAATCGACGAGAGTGTTTATCACGAATTCTTGGTGCATGTTCCGCTCCTTTCGATTGCGTCTCCAGTTTCGGCACTAGTCGTTGGAGGAGGGGATGGAGGGGTCTTGCGCGAGATCTGCAAACATCCGTCCATAGAACATATCGATATCGCTGAGATCGATCAGGGAGTTATCGACGAGTCAAGAAAATACCTGCCCCATATTAGCGATGGAGCGTTCGAGGATCCTCGTGTGAAGGTGCATATCACGGATGCCTTTGCGTTTGTGAAGAACACGAATCGCCAATACGATCTTATTGTCGTAGACAGCACTGACGTCTATGAAGACGAAGAGGGCGGCATTAGCGAGCAGCTTTTTACAAGAGAATTCTATACCGATTGTCTTCATGCGCTGAGTGCCGAAGGATTTGTCGTGACGCAAGCAGACAATCCAGTTTTTTGCCCCTACTCCCTCGAACATATCCTAGGACTGTTTCAATCCTGCTTTAAGAAGGCGGGAACCTATAATGCGGTGATCCCTTCCTTTGGAGGTTATTCGGCATTTTGCTGGGGCAGCAAGGGAGCAAGTGTCTTGTCCGATTTTCCAGAAAGTCGAGCTCAATCCATCAACTTAAGTAGTTTGAATCAAGCAAGCTACTGTTTTGCAATTGAGAATGCCATAAAACCAAAAACAACTAATTCAGCCGACTCAGCGGTACAGTCGAATCTAGGAGATTCACTGTGTTGAGTGCTGACAAAGCCGCTTGTGGCACGAGCACTAGGGACCTTAGACTCATCTTATATACAATTCTAATGCATCAAGCGACCCTTGACGCGCCCGCCGAGGTCATAGGATGGGAATAGTTAATATGCCTAAGAGAATTCTAACCACGGTGTGAGGCGTCAGGCTAAACACTGTAAGTAGAAATTCGTCAGTGCTGTCAAACGTGAAACCTATGAGCCGTACAATTAATTTGTTTGCTGCCACAGCGTGTCTTTTGCTGATTTCCCGATCAGCAAACGCCTACATCGACCCTGGTTCTGGTAGCTACCTCTATCAGCTTTTATTTGCTGGACTGCTTGGTGGGGCTTTTGCTGCCAAGTCTGCATTTGCAAACCTAAAATCTGCAATTACTCGTAGGCTGCATCCAGCAAAGAGCAAAGACAACGCCTCGCATGGCGTCTGAGACGCGACTTGGGTCGTCGTTTCGCGACCCAAGCGGTTTCGTCTATTTTCAGGACGGCGTGCTGCTGCGGCAGGTCAATGGGTCCTATGGTCCGGCGCTTCGCCAACTCTCTGAATCCAATCTCTTGAGGGATTTGGTCGATGCAAATCTGCTTATTCGACACGACGAACTCGACCTCAGCTATGCACGGAGCGGAGATGCGATTGCGGTCCTCAAACCGGAAAGAGTGGGCTTGATATCGTATCCCTACGAGTGGAGTTTCAGCCAGCTAAAGTCAGCCGCACTGGTTACCTTGAAGATCCAGAAGCTCGCTATCCAAAAGGGGATGACGCTAAAGGACGCAAGTGCCTTCAACATTCAGTTTCACCGTGGTACACCCACTTTGATCGATACGCTGTCGTTTGAACTTTACGAAGAGGGCAAGCCGTGGAAGCCGTATCGGCAGTATTGCCAACATTTCGTTGCCCCCTTGGTACTGATGAGCCATGTCGATATTAGGTTAACCCGGTTATCAGCGAGTTATATTGACGGAATTCCGCTCGACCTAGCGAGCAGAATCAGCAAGCCATTTACGCGGCTAAACCCTCGCATCGCGATGCACCTGCATTTGCACGCTCAGATGCAATCAAGGGAGGCCAATTCGGCGCCCCAAAAAAGAGAATCCCGGAGCGTGTTCGGCAAGAATGCGCTCTTGGGCTTGATCGATAGCTTGGAGGGGCTTGTTGAGAAGCTCAGTTGGAAGCCCGAAGGGACTGAATGGGCCGACTATTATAACGACACAAACTACTCACCCTCTTCGATGTTCGAGAAGCACCGATTGGTCAACGAATACTTGGATACGGTTAGACCGTCCCCGTCGTCGGTCTGGGATTTGGGCGCAAACAACGGGGAGTTTAGTCGCATCTCTTCCGGCAAGGGAATTCAGACGGTCGCATGGGACATCGATCCCGCCGCAGTCGAAAAGAACTTTTTGGCTCACCAAAACGATGCCTTGATGCTTCCATTGGTTCAGGACCTGACTAATCCAAGCCCGGCTATCGGTTGGTCGAATCGAGAAAGGGAGTCCTTCATTGAACGAGGACCTGCTGGAGCAATAATGGCTTTGGCACTGATCCATCATCTGGCGATTGGGAACAACGTGCCACTTTCGGATATCTCTGCATTCCTCGCACGAATAGGCATGTGGCTCATCATCGAATTTGTTCCGAAGGAGGATTCTCAAGTTCAGCGATTGCTTTCTTCGCGTGAGGACGTCTTTCCAAACTACGTCGAGTCTGAGTTTGAAGTCGCTTTCCAGTCGGATTTTGAGATCATTCGCAAGACTGCAATTCCAGACACTAAACGGACCCTCTATCTCATGAAGAAGCGAGAAATGTAACCTCAAATGTTGAGTCGCCCGTTTCATCCCATCCTATTTGCGCTCTTCCCAGCATTGTCGCTTTATTCGCTGAACACTGCACTCGTTCCGGTTACGGATGTTCCGATACCCCTGCTTCTCATTGTTGGTTGCACATGTGTCCTGTGGGGTTTCTTGAGCTTGATTCTGCGAAGTGGATCGCGCGGCGCGATTGGGGCTTCAGTGGGTGTCGTGACCTTCTTCTCGTACGGACATATTTGGAATATCATCCAGCGAATCCCCTCATTGTCCGGACAATTAAGGCTCCGTTCGGATCTGTTTACGTACTGGGTGATGCTCTTTGTCGTGGTGGTTGTTCTGGGGTGTTGGAAGTGGAAGCGTTTGCCGGCAATTACGAGTGGAATGAACGTTGGAGGAATTATTCTCGTCGGCTTTCCCCTCGTCTCCATACTCGCTTCTTGGTTCACCGCATGGCGCGGAACGCCAATTGCAGAAATTTCGTCGCACAAAACGAACCTGAAAGTTACCGACCGTCCAGACATTTATTACGTCATTCTCGATGGCTATGGACGTACCGATTCCCTCAAGCGAGTCATTGGCTACGATGACGACTGGTTTATAAAGGGACTTGAGGATCGGGGATTCTACATTGCCAAAGAGGGCCGATCAAATTACTGCCAAACGGAGCTGTCTCTTTCGTCGTCGCTCAACTTGGACTATCTGCCAGACATCTTGCCCGACATGAAACCTACCTGGGATGATCGCAAGATTCTCGACAGGTTAATCGATCGGAATCAGGTTTCTAATTACCTAAAGAAACTGGGATACCGATATGAGGCCATCACTACTGGCTTCCCGTCCGTGCGTCCTTATTCTGCAGATTTATGGAATCACACGGTTGAAGGCATGTCTTACTATGCAGGAGTTCTGTTCCTAGAGATGCCTGTTTCGACATCGGAGAGTTTCACCGGCGAGTCCCAATTCGTTTCTCGGCGGCAGATGATTGAAAAGGCCTTCTACGACCTTGCGACAGCGACTTCCGGCGGCACTCAGCCTCGATTTATTTTTAGTCATATTCTTGCACCTCATCCGCCCTTTGTGTTCGGTCCAAACGGGGAGCCGGTTCATCCGCCGAGAAAAATGGGATTTACCTACGTGGATGGGAGCGACTTCTTTGACAATGGCGGAACAGCGGAGCAATACAAGCGGGGTTATGCCGACCAAGCGACATACATCAGTAAGAGGGTGTTGCAGACGATCGACTTGATCATTAAGAACAGCCCCAAGCCTCCGATTATCATCTTTCAGGGAGACCATGGTTCCAAGCTGCGACTGAATCAGCAGTTTCTAGAAAAGACGGATGTCAACGAATGCTTCCCAAATTTGAACGCATTATATGTTCCGCCGCAAATTCGAGCGAACCTCTATCCTGGGATGTCGCCGGTAAATTCTTTCAGGATGATCTTCAACGGTCTGTTCCAGGATAATTTCGAACGCTTGCCCGATCGAAGCTACTATTCTGGCTGGCTGACGCCATTTAGCTTTGAGGACGTAACAAAGCGAATAAAGCCCGCGAAATGATCCCCTGAGCATATCGGATAGAGGCACAGACCTGGTGCGCTATCGTCCCCGTCGCTGTTTGCGTCCGGCTCCGAGTTTCCTCTGTTCGATAAGGGCCCTCGCCTGTCCCATGGTCTCCAAGAGGGCGATGACATCCTCTTCAACTGCCATCTTACGGAGCAAATCCAGTTGCCGTTCCGACGGGGGCTTGTCTCGCCAACTCGCATTTGCCTGGACGATTGGACCACAGTCGGGAAAGGTCATGCGTATCATCCGATCTGCTTCGTCAAAAGCTTTGGCCAGGTCGGTCCCGAGGGGCAACGCGGGGTATTGCATTTGACTAGACGAGAGGGTCAAGGAATATCTTCCTAATAGATCGACTTCGATCTTGGCGAACCGGTCCTTTTCGTAAGCGGACGACCCGCAGGGAAGCATGTATTCGCTTTCGCCCGTCTTCATCCACGCGAGTCGGCTTACCCCGAGAATCTCCTCTGGAATGGAAAGCTCCTTTATGAGGTCGACCTCAGACAATACGGTTGACAGGTTTTCGAACGACATCGGGCGTCTGAAAAGCTGGGCTCGCTTGGTAGGAGTGAGTTCGTCGGCCCATTTGGCGGCTTCGAACAGACTGTTACCCTGAAGATCGAAGTCTGCCGGTAGCCCTATCAATCCGGCGACGCTTGCCGGAACAGGTTTACGGTCCGCTTTGATTTCCTCATCTTCAGGCGGTCCGCTCAGGCCAAATTTGGTCGACAGGTCAACCACGTCGATTACAAGGCAGTCTGGCTTTTCGCTATTTAGGATGGCTTTCCGACGTGCCGATGGCAGTTCGATTCCATCCGCGGTCCCGGGCAACACCCGGACACCTCGCCCGGCCATCTGCGTGTAGAGCCCCCAAGACTGGGTCGGCCGGAGCATGAGTACGCAACTGACGTCCGGTATATCGAAACCCTCGGTTGCCACGTCGACGTTTGTCAAAACCTGCGTCCGACCTCCGGAGAACCGCCTCATGACGCCCTCTCGCTTGTCCGCCGGCATCGTTCCGTCCACACTTTCTGCGGTGATAGAGTTCTCGCGAAAGAGAGTGGCGACGTCCTTGGCGTGCTGAACGTCTACGCAGAACACAATTGTACGTCGGTCGTGGGCCACCTCCGACCAATGCTTGAATGCGGTCTGATTCCTGGCCTCGGTGTTCACCGCCCGGGCGAGTTGCCCCAAATTGTAATCGCCTGCGGTCGTCTTGACATTGGTAAGGTCGACCCCCGTCGCGACCCGGTATCCACGTAAGTCCACAAGCCAACCGTCGCTCACGGCTTGACTGAGCGGATACCGGAATACGACGTCTTCAAAGATCGATTCCTCGGTCCCATGAAGGGGCTTGTTATCCATCCGATGGTCGGTTGCGGTTACCGCAAGAGTAAAGCAAATCCCGTCGTAGCTGCCAAAACGGCGCATCACGTTTTGCCACGTGTCGGCCGGAGCATGGTGCCCCTCATCCATGATCAGCAATCCAGGGCGAAACCAATCCAGGCGTTTGCTACCTGGTCGTCCGACGGTTTGAACCCCAGCGACAACTGCTCGGCACTCAAAAGGGGCGTGGTGATCACCTCCTTCGATTCCAACCTGCATGCGTGGGGCCTGAGCTGCAATTCGATTGGACGCCTGATGAAGCAACTCAAGTCGGTGAGCCACCACCAGGGAAGTCTCGCCGTAAGATCGATCAAATTCGTCGACCAGCGAAGCAAAAAGGGTTGTCTTACCCGTCCCCGTAGGCATCACCACCATCACGCGATGTAGTCCCCGATCCTTTGCGCCCAGAACCGCCGACTTGGCCTTCTCCTGATAGTCGCGCAGGATGATTGGAGCAGCATGACCCAGCACCACTGCGTCGTCGTCTTCAAACAGATGAGGCATCAAGATGAGTGCTCGAACTCGATTCGCCAAGATAGGGAGCCTGTCTTCTTAGGCACAACTTTGATTTGTGCCAGTTGTTCGTCAACTTGAACTTCAGCGTCCGAACCGTTATAGAAGGCTCGCCTTATTGCGAAACCCTTGGGCAGTCGCACATAAAGGACGTAAGGGTCGTTTCGAATGACTTGACTCGTGCCCGACAGCGCTTGAGTAGAGCTACTCCAAATAACACCTGACAGTTCCGCCGCGCCTTGACTGATATGGCGGTTTGTCGAGAGGATCTGGGGGCGATCCAAAGTCTTGCGGATGGAATAAGTTGAAAGGCCCTTCGGAGCGAGACCAGTCGCGATGAATCCGTCTTGAAAGTCACCCAAGTACTTCTTCGACCAGAATTCAAACACGGAGTATCGGACTGGGCGAAGCCCTAAATCGTGAAATAGGACTCTACTCGGCTCCATCGGCGTTCCATGCCAATTCATGTGGGTCAAGACCGACCATGACTCATACGGCATGTTGATATCGAGCATCCACCAAGGAGAAACCTCACCACGCTGGTCGGCGTCGATTGGCCCGGATTGGGCGCCGCCATTTTCGTTCCGCAGTCCTTGCCTAAGATGATCGGTCTTAACTGGGTCATAGTCGTAAAGTTGTCCGGGAAGAGTAAACAGAATCGGGCTCGACCTCTTAACGCCTTCAAGGTTCGAATCATCCTCGTAGACTTCCGGCTTATCGCTTAGCAGCAGTTGTGCTCCTGCCATCGAGACCAGAACCGGACGAATCCGCTCCTCTCCGTCAAGAAATTGGTTTGTCTCGTGGTCGTGCGGCTTGACGTCGCAGTGGTCTGGGTCGTTACGCCATACAACATTATTCCAAGACGTGTACTGCTGAAGGGTCGAGGGACCGAATCCATCTCCGCCCAATCGGCATCCGTTGACGATTCCCACGGCCTCCGGGAGGACTCCCCAACATGCAAGCATGTATGTCTTGGGGCCGACTTCTTGCCGAATGGTCTGCAGGTAGTCTCGAAAAGCATCCTCAAGTTTGATTCCTTTCTTGGCAAAGTACGCTCGGGAAGGGTATGACGAGTCGTAGAGAAGGTGCCTGAGCGCGTCTACTTTAATATATTGCCAACCCATTTCGTGAAGCGCGTGATAAGTGGGACGAATGACGTTATCCGCTGCCTCTTTAACCGAGGCATCCAATCCGTATTCAATCCAGGGGCCTTTATGGGGCTTGCCGTCTGGATCCTTGATAAACCAATCGGGATGTTCGCTGACGAACTTGGAGTCTCCGAAGTGAACATTCGTCCAAAGCGCCGGCTTTAGGCCCTTGGCGGTGATCGTCTTGCTTAAGCGATCCAGTCCGCTTGGGAAATGGTCGTTGGTTGTGAGCCAATTTGTAGGCTGGCCTCCTCCGCTCGATTGGTATCCGTCATCGATTTGAATGTACTGATAACCGAAGTCGCGCAACTTTTCGGAGAAAATTCGGCTGATCCTCTCCACATCCGCCTCGTGTATATCCGTGAAATAGGCCCACCACGAACACCAGCCTGTAACCGAGCCCTTCCAAACCTCGTATTCCCACGGCTTAAAGTAAGCAATATTCTTGTGGAGTTGGTAGTAGCGCGGACGAAACGTCAGTGTGACCTCAGGTCCGATCGCTTCCCAGTGGAATTGTGTTTGGCTTCCAGTTGATTTTAAGGGAGCTATATTTGTTTGTCCGTCTCCCGGGCCCTCGAGCATCCAATCTCGTCGGCGATCGTAAACGGCGTTATTTCGCAAGTTGTCCGATTGACCAACCGAATTCCGAACCAGCTTGAATCGGGATTGGGCAGGGGAGTCTGTTTCAGCAGGGAACGCCTCAAGCGAAGCATGCACGTCCGCAGCGATTTTCACGAGGCGCCCGTTGGGCGCAGTCAGCACGATTCTCTCCGTGATCTCCCCGCGGTCCCCTTTTTCGACTGTCGACCGGACCTTAACGTCATGCCATGCTCCTCTCCCGCCACTCATCGAGAATCTCCCGTCGAAGATGGTTTCCCCCTCGTAACTTAAGCGCAAGGTGGGTCGATCCGTGCCTATAGTTACTTGGGTTGGCAGATTGGGAGGTTCGGGACTGGCCATCGAAAGGAGGGGGACAAAAGTGAATGCTGCGACGGCGGCGCGGACACGCGCTTTAAACGGCATGATCTATTCTAGCGCTCGGGCGCAAGAGCCTGCCATGGAAGGCGCCATCGGATGTCCCCTAAACACGCGACATGTTTAACCGTGTAAATGAGGCATAATGCTACGTAATAGATGTAGGATGGGACTGTTAGGCCCACGTGTCTGTCCCGGTAGATTTGGAAATATGACGCATTTTGCAGTCCTAGCGCTCTTATTGGCTTCGTCCCACGGGACGCGTCCTATCGGGTCGCGTCCGTTTACCTATGACGCCACGCAATTGCAGGCCTGGTACCGAGCCAATCACGTCAACACGCTAGAGCCAATCCCCACTGGGAAGGCTAACTCACTTTTGGGACCTACCCATGTGAGTGTGAGTGGGAATTTTGGTGGGGTTTTCAACGTGTCTGGGATCGGAACCGCATCCAGCCAAATGGAGACGAATACGGTTGCCGTGAACACGAATCGGTCTCTCACATTTACCGCAAATTCTTTTAAGCCTTTGATGGTAGGTAATACGTCTGAATCAGTTATGGGGAGCATCACGTATTCGATGGCGCTTTACCAAGGGACACCCTCGCACATTGGTAGTTTAGTCAGTGGGCCGGTCAGTGGAGTCGACTCCGGCTTCAGTGGCCAGACCTTAACGTTGGGCAATGCGCAGATTTCCAGCGATGGAAATTACGTTTTAGTTTTGACCCGCACGTTGAATTTGACCGAGAAAGCGATGGGTGCCTACAGACTCGTAGGGACGGGAAACATCGGTGTCACCATCAACTGAAGCTAGGCGATTCAACCTGATCCATAAAACGATTCTCTGCATAGCTTTCTTGGTTATCCTAGTAGGCGGCGTATCTGCCCAAACGGAGGGAACCGGCTTGCGTGGAATGGCTGTTGTGCCGGTCATGTTCCGTCAACCCGCAAGGGCGGGCGCGACCGTGGTTTTGCCGATTGGCGTCACAAATCTAGAGCCGACTCCGCTAAAGGTCAAACTCGATATTCACTCGGTTACCTACAAAGAGTGGACATACGGGCCGATGATGGACACGGCGACAAAGTTCGATTGTTCCACCTGGTTTGCTGAAACCACCATCACAGGCAGCGTCCCGCCACGGGACCAGCATGTATTCCCCGTCAAACTCACGGTTCCCAAGGGGACTGAGCCAGGAGTCTATTACTGCCTGGGGACGATCGTTCCTAATATTGTTGGCGATAACAGCGTCATTGTCACCCAATACCAGATTCCGATTATTCTCTATGTTGGCACCCAGCCAAAGGCAGACCTTAAACTCGGTACGCCTGAACTGACCGCTTCCACGAAAGACAATTACGTTGAAGTGCCGTTCCTCAACGACAGTGACGCGTTTTTGGTCGTGGGGGCTTCCGTTCAAGTGCGCAACCTCTCCACCGGGCGAACAGTGGCGGTTCGGAATGACTCTGACCGAAATCTCTATCCTGAAACGCACCGCAAGCTTCGATTTTCGATACCTGTGTTGCCAGATGGCCAATATCGCGTTCAGGCAATTTGCCAATCCGGTACTCGGAGCTTTCGTCCGATAAGTGCAGATTTCGTTGTCAAGGACCACGCCAGTTCGCCTGTAACCGAGAAGGGCCTGCTTTCTTTGCCGCCTTTTGAATGCGATCCTGAGCGAATCCACGTGAACATGCCGCCCGGTGCAAGCCGATCGGTGCCGATCAAGATTACGAATATCAGCGACAAAGAGCTGACCATTTCAGTGACGGCACATAAGCTGACCCAGCAATTGAACGGCGCGATGCAGGTCCTCGACGACGGTCCCGTTCCGCCGCTAGGGGTCACTCTGTCACCGGACACGATCACCGTTGCCCCTAAGCGAACAACGACGGTTCGAGTAACGGTTACTTTGGACCCTGGATCCAGCGGAGATAGTTGGTTCGCCATCTCAGCGATCACGACTGCCGGCGACTCGATGTCGGAAGATGTTTATGGAAGCGTGACCGTACCCGAAACCGCCAAAGTCAAGTTTCAACCACAACTGACGATAGCTCAAAAGGAGATTGGGACCGTGAGCGGTGTGCCGATCAGTGTCGACTACGAAGTGACCAACACCGGAAATATCGCACTCAAGCCTTTTGTCTCGGCTCACGTGATGGAGAGTGGATTGACTCAAGTCGCGACTCTCGAGGTTCCGCCCCTCGGGGACGGAGGGATTCTGCCTGGAGCCACTCTCCATAACCGACTGATGTTGCCTCTCACCTTGAAACCTGGCGCCTATGCGGTCGAAGTGAGCTACCAGTATGCCGAGGAGCTGTTTGAGAAGAAGCTCATCCCGTTCACGATTCCCGTTCCAAAGAAGGGCAAAGCCGGAAGCCCTTCCAATAAGGCGGGAGGGAATCGATGAAGCGAATTCGCTACTGTGGTCTGCTCGCCACGATCGTGCTCGGATGTGGAGCAAGCTCCCAAGCTTCGCTCGGATCCCACTCGTTTTCATCTTCGCTTGTCGCCTCCGCATTGTCTAGGTTCCGTCATGTTAAGGATACTGAGCGGATCCAGACCTCGGTTGTCGCTACTTCGGCAAGGATAGACGAAGGCACGTTCAAGATGGAACCGCCGAAACCGAAGATCAGCGGGAACGATCAGGGTTCAATCGAAATCAACTCCCAACAAGTCAAGTTGGATCCCTCCAAGGGAGACCCGAATAAGCCGGATTCGGCGAAGAAGCCGGATACCAGTCCACCAAAGTCTGAGAGTCAGGCCAAGCCGTCCCCGAAGCCCCCAGTTTCGAATGGGCTCGTCACCAACCAATATGACGGGCAAGACATCAAGAGTGTGATTAGCGATGTCGCGAGTCTTGCCGGGGTCATCATCGTTCCGGACGAAACAGTCAAGGAGCAGAACATATCGGTTGAATTCAAGAATGCGACGATCGACTATGCCCTCGACACTCTGTCACTCATGGCTGGCGCATACTGGAAAAAGAAGGCGCCCGGGTTTTACATCATTAGCAAGGCCGCGCCGGATTCATCCCTCTTTCGGGAATTTGCCGAGACGAAGATCTACTCGGTGCACAATCAAAAGGCCGCTTCGATTCAGGCTTTATTGAGCCTATCGTACAAGCCGTATATCTCAGTTGACCCTTTGACGAACTCGATCGGCGTATGTGCGCCGCCTCAACTTCTCGACAAGATCCTTGCCGACATTGCTCAAGCAGACAAGCCGGGCCGGCAGATCATCGTCGAAGCGCTGATTACAGAGATCAACCTAGAGAACGACCTTGACACCGGCTTTAGTTTTGCGACGAACAAATTCTCTCTTGGAACCGACCTCAGTCTCAATTATCAAACGGCCGGATTTGCCGATGTTGCGAAGATCCAGGCCATGATCACCGACCATAAAGCCACGTTGCGCGCCAATCCCCGATTGATGACCATTGAGGGAAGGGAGTCGAACGTGAACGTCGGCACCGATACTTATTTCTCGCTGCTAAGTGGCAGCACAACGTTTCCGACGAGCCAGATTCAATTGATCCATACTGGAATCATCCTGAAATTCACCGGCTTCATCGGTAGCGATGGCATGATCACCATGCACTTGGAGCCCGAAGTAAGTGACGCGGTCGTCCTTCAAAACGGGAATCCTTCATCCCAGGTAAGGCGAGCTACAACCGACGTTCGAGTCAAGTCAGGACAAACCATCGTCATCGGCGGACTCATCAATCAAACCCTCGACAACCAAATTATTCGCGTCCCAATTCTCGGCTACCTTCCGATCATCGGCGAGTTGTTTACTCAACGCACCTACGCGAAAAAGAAAATCGAGACGATCATCATGATTACGCCTAAAACGGTTGATGACTCGCCTTAGGCGCCTTTATGTTTCATCGCCCAAAGAAGCTCCTGTCGGTAATGCTCGTCCGGCCGGGTGTGAATACGGCTGATATTCTCTTGCGTAAGGGGAATGAGAGTCCGGCCAGTCGCGAGGGCGCCCAACCATGCTCGTGCGGACTTGATCCCCATCAAGGTCGCGCTCTCCACGTCGGCAACCGATCTTCCCAACGCAATGAGACCGTGGTTTTGGAGCCAGATCGTCTTTGGAACCATCTCGAATTTGGCCGCAAACGACTCAACGCTCGCCTTGATCGCACGCGCCAGGGGAAGACCTGGATCGGTATACGGCACGAAAGCGGTGGCCGGACCACAACACACGACCTCGTCCGGAAAGAGGCGCTTCCCGGCGATTTCTTCGCAACCTTCGATACTTAAAAGACTGATCAGGGGCGTTGGATGGGTGTGGCCAATGACACTGACTCCGGGTAACCCCAGGAGATATGCGTGCATGAAAGTCTCGACCGATGGGCGGGGATAGAAATCAGGATCCGCCCTACTGCTTGAGAGAAGTTCCCGAACTTCGACATCCGAAAGGTCTGGGCCGTTGAGCGCGTCGAGAATTGGGGCAAACAGAACCAGAGAAAAGCCCTCTGCCTCAATATTACGCATGGAGTATCCGCTTGCCTTTACGTAAAAGTGGTCGTCATCTAGCCGTGCACTTGCATTGCCTTCGGCCAGAATCGCTAGATCAGAACTGGGATCGCCAAGCTTAAGGCTGAGCGTCACGAGCTCTTGGAGAACAGGATTCACCATCGCTTTCAGGATACCGGGCAGGAATCGACATTGGTCACGCAGAAATGAATCGGCCATGGCGATCGACCATTCCCTCACCCGAAAAGAGATGCTTCGAACGATGCTTGTTGCGGCTGCGTCAACTGCCCTACCGGTAAGCGTACTTGCTGAACAGGCTCAGCCTTCCAGCGATGAAGTCACACTCGAGGATTTAAAGTCGATGGAGAAGATCGCCGGGATATCCTTCACCGACGAAGAGAGGAAGCGGGTACTCGGTGAAGTTCGAGCCGCACGATCCGGCTATCCGGGAATTCGGAAGCTTCCCATTGATTTCACCATCGAGCCATCCACTGCGTTTCACCCTCTTGGCGGTGGATCCATTCAAAATGCCAAGGTCAGAGCTCGACACTCAAATCCCCGCATTTCGAGACCGTCGAAGGACGAAGACCTTGCATTCCTATCGGTCAGAGAATTAGCCCACCTTGTTAAGACGCAGCAAGTTTCCCCGGTTGAACTGACTAAGCTCTATTTGAGTAGGCTCAAGACGTATGGCGACCGACTACTGTGTGTCGTCACCCTCACCGAGGACTTGGCCCTTACTCAGGCTGCCCGGGCCGAACAGGAGATCAAGAACGGCAAATACCGCGGTCCGCTGCATGGAATTCCATATGGGATCAAGGACCTTTTCAGTACGAAGGGGATCACGACAACTTGGGGAGCCGACCCGTATGAACATCAAAAATTCGACCTAGATGCGACGGTTGTACGCAAACTAGAAGAATCGGGTGCGATTTTGCTCGCCAAGCTAAGCTGCGGCGCATTGGCCCAGGGCGACGTATGGTTTAGAGGCAGAACCAAGAATCCATGGAACCCCAAGCAAGGATCGAGCGGTTCTAGCGCGGGGTCTGCCTGCTCTACCGCCGCTGGGCTGGTGGGATTTTCAATCGGCACCGAGACATACGGCAGCATCACGTCTCCAAGCGTCCGATGCCGGGTGACTGGATTCCGACCGACTTATGGCCGAGTCAGCCGCTATGGCGCAATGGGCCTTAGCTACACGATGGACAAAGTTGGACCGATTTGTCGTGAGGTCGAGGATTGTGGATTGGTCTTTGCTGCGATCTGCGGGGCGGACCCCCACGATTTTGCGTCTGTCGATCGATCATTCGAGTTCCCGCGGAAAGTCGACTTTAGAAAGCTCAAGGTGGGATGGGTCGGCAGGGAGACGGCGATGGCGTCCGATCTGGTTGTGAAAATGCTAAAGGCAGCAGGCGCAAGCGTCATGCCAGTTCATTTCAGCCCCATCCCCGATGGTGTCAACCAGATTCTAGACGTTGAATCAGCCTCTGCATTCGATGCCTTTACCCTCGGAGAGGAAATCCATGAATTGAAGAACTCAAATTGGCCAGAGACTTTTCGCGGAAGCCGCTATGTTCCCGCAGTCGAGTACCTTCAAGCCCAACGGGCTCGCACCCTGGTGATGCATAAATTTGAAGAGGAATTCGGGGACCTCGATGTTTTGGTTGGAAGCGGCACCATCAACCAAACTCTTGGGCATTGTAACTACTGCGGCCATCCCCAAGTCGCGCTCCCTTTTGGGGATGACGGGAATGGAAACAGCGTCTCCAGGTCCATCGTAGGACGCCTCTATCGAGACGACGAGCTCCTGTCTATCGCAAAGGCAGTACAAGATCATTTCGACTTCCACCGGCGACGCCCCGACTTGTCCAAGGTGTGATCGTCCATAATCTAAGGTATGAGTGGCGCGTCTGAGTCTCCTGTCTGTGTAGCAATTGTGCTCTGCAACGAATGCATTGAGGACAAACGAACGAACAACAAGACATTGATCAACCTCTTCAATGCGATCAATGTTCCAAGCGTGCCTTCAATCCATCAGCGGATGGTCATTATGGCTTCGATCACGAACGCCTCGACTTCTTTGCCGCTCCATCTCCTCATTCGAACCCCTTCAGGTGCGGAGGTGGCAAAGATCAACGTGGATCTTCACGCAAGTCATCCGCTTTCGGTATACGATCTTGTGTTCGAGATCAACGGAGTCGTTCTTCCGGAAATTGGAACATACAACATCGACCTTTTGCACGGCACAGCTTATCTTGGTGGGAGAAGATTCGAAGTCCTACCGCCGCAAGCGCCGTCTGCTTAGTTCGATTTGTATTGGCTTCGAATGGCGTCAAGGAGTTTTGGACCGACTCCTTGAACGTCGGCCAGAACCCCTCCCTCGTCTGCCTTTTGGAGGTCGGTCAGGCTCCCAATTCCATACTCCTGATACAGTTTACGGGCCGTTTTGGGCCCCAGGCCAGGAATACGCACCAGATCCAAAACGCTCACCGGGGCGTAGGCTTCCCACTCCGTTTGTTTGGAGCTCACGCCGGTTTCCATGATTTCGCGAATGTACTGAGCGACTAATTTGCCGACTCCAGGAATGTCGGTGAATCGATGTTCGCGTCTCAAGTCCTCAACGTTTTCTGGCATCTTCTCGATGAAGCGAGCAATTTGGGTATAGCGCGTTGCATGCGATTCTTCATAGCCTGCAATGATTAGGAAGTCGCGTAGATCCCTGAGCTTATTGGCCAGTTCTGAGTTGGTCATGAAAGTACTTCTTACCGCAAAATGAGGCGATCTATCCCGCCCGGCTCCATTAATCCTCAATCTGAGTGGCAGCGCCATCGTATTCTCGCACCTGCCATACTATCCTTTAATGCCTTTCCCAAGCAGTTTTCTCTGGGGCGTCGCGACGGCGTCGTATCAAATCGAAGGATCTCCCTATAAAGTCGGTGGTGGACGAAGCGTTTGGGACATGTTCTGCGAACGCCCAGGTGCAATTAGCGACGGTTCAAACGGTGACGTCGCTTGTGACCACTACAATCGCTATCGTGAAGACGCCTCGCTCATGAAGGAGCTTGGAATACCCAACTATCGGTTGTCGATTTCCTGGCCACGGGTAATGCCACAGGGAACGGGCAGCGTGAATCCAGAGGGCCTCGCGTTTTACGATCGACTCTTGGACGAGTTGCTGGCGAACGGTGTCCAGCCCCACATCACGCTCTTTCATTGGGATCTGCCTTACGAACTCTATTTGAAAGGCGGATGGCTGAACCGAGATTCAGCAGACTGGTTTGCCGATTACGCCCAAATCGTCGTAGATAAGCTGTCAGATCGCGTCTCAAGCTGGATGACCCTCAATGAGCCACAGTGTTTCATCGGGCTCGGGCATATGGCAGGCATTCAAGCTCCCGGCGACAAGCTGAACTTCAAGGAAGTGCTGCTTGCCGGGCATCATGCTTTGCTTGCTCACGGAAAGGCGGTTCAGGTCATTCGCGCGAGCAGTGTCCAACCCACTCGCGTAGGTTGGGCGCCGGTAGGAAATCCATGTATTCCCGAGTCGGATTCTCCTGCCGATATCGATGCCGCGCGAGAAGCGACATTTACCGTCCCTGAGAAGTCTATTTGGAGCAACAGCTGGTGGAACGACCCGGTGTTCTTCGGAACCTATCCCCAGGCACAACTGAGTGTTTTTGGCGGAGATGCTCCAATCCCCAAGGAAGGAGATATGGAAACGATCTCACAGCCGTTGGACTTCTTTGGTGCAAACATCTATATGAGCCATACGATTCGAGCCGATTCGGTCACTGGCGATCCTGTGTTGGCGCCCCATCAGATCGGTACTCCTCGCACGGTGTATCATTGGCCCGTGACGCCGGACGCTCTTTATTGGGGTCCCAAGTTCTTTTACGAGCGGTACGGCAAGCCGATCGTCATTACGGAAAACGGTCTTGGATTGTCGGACTGGGTAGCGCTGGACGGAAAAGTTCATGACCCACAGCGCATCGATTTCTTGTCCCGTTACCTAATCGCATTAGAGCGCGCAATGCAGGACGGCGTTGAAGTTGACGGATACTTCCAGTGGTCGCTCATGGACAATTTTGAGTGGCAAGAAGGCTATCGCTTCCGGTTCGGGTTGGTGCATGTCGACTACCAAAGCCAAAAACGAACCCCAAAGGACAGCGCCTTTTGGTATCGCGAGTTGATAGCGTCCAATGGAGCGAATCTCGTGGATTGAGCCTCAAAAGGCCGCAACCCAGGGAGGATTACAAGTCAGTCGTATTCCAGATTTCGTGGGATCGCTCCATGAGGGTCTCTAGCCGGCATTCAGCAGTACGCATTCGGGAACACAAGAGTCGAGCGAGGTTGGCGAGGATCCTGAATCCAAATTCCTTGTCGGCACACATTTTTCGCCGCAATTCGGCAGCGGGAATTCGAAACACGGTCACATGGGCGATTGCGACTGCGCTTGCGTCGCGGGGGCCGGCATCAAGAAACGCAATCTCCCCAATGACGCTCCCAGGACCTGCTTCAACGATTTTGTCACCTTCATCGGTAAGCAGATTAACTCGCCCATCAAGAATCACAAATAGGTCCGCATCCGAACCCTTGTGCCGAAAGATTTCGTCCCCGCCGCGATAGAGGGCTTCAGAGCCCAACGGGATGAGTGCCTCGATCTCTTCAGGTTTCAAGCCATACACAAGGCAGCTGTGTTCAAAAGTCGCTTTATCTTGGGGAGAGAGCATGCTTAGGCCTTTTCTTGCCGACCTACAACAACAAACTGTCCACCCAAGGGAGCGGACCGGCTGACGAAAAATGTTGGTTCGTATCCTTGCCCCTGACTTTCCTTGATATATCGTAGATCTGCCTCGTCCAAATGAATCGGGCCCAAGTCGGGAATTGAAGCCATCCCTTTGACCGGAGGTTTCCCTAGCTCCGTATAGGTGACCTGATATATATTTGGACGAATCTGCTTCATGGGTGAATTATGCCTTACAAGGGGCGAGTCTTTGGAGCTTTGCCGTGTGAAGAAAAAAGGGCAACTTCTATTGTGAAACTGCCCTTTCAAACTTCAGTGTCGAGCTCCCTCTAGCCGTATAGCGGTCCGTAAGTCGTGCACGCACGATAGTCGGCGGATTGCGGTTCTAGGCCGCCGAACCGGTGCCAACTTGTCGGGCGATAGACCTGGTCGTCGGCGATGTTATGCATGTCTACGGGAATCCTGAGCATGGATGCCAGGGTTACCAAATCGGCGCCTATGTGGCCGTAGCTGATAGCGCCGTGATTCGCGCCCCAGTGAGCCATGACGGTATACACGTCGCGGAACGGTCCGTGGCCGGTTGTTCGGGGAACAAACCAAGTCGTCGGCCAAGTCGGACTGGTCCTCTGGTCAAGGACGTCATGTACGTCTGGAGGCAGCGCGATGGTCGTGCCCTCGGCAATCTGCATCACCGGTCCAAGACCCTTGACGAGGTTGATTCGGAACATGGTGCAGGGCATTCCACCACGGGTCGTGAAGTCAGAAGACCAACCGCCGGCTGGGAAGTAACCAAGGTCGCTCGTACACCAAAGGGTTTGATCCAGACATTGCCTAGCTTCATTGGGGGTGATTTCCCAGAATGGCTTGCAGGCAGGACCTCCGTTGATCGACTGCTCGCCCGTCCAGTCAAGAGCGGACGGGCCAGAGTTGATCAGGTGCAAGAATCCGTTTTCTCCGTGACCTGTCACCACTCGACCAGCCACTCGTTTGACCGCATCGGGCGACCAATAGGTGCGAACATCGCTGAACATTTGAGCGGTTCCGGTCAGCAGATGCCCGATAAGCATCGATGCGCCATTCATGGCGTCGTTTTCAGTAGCCACCACATAGGGCTGTCGGATGCCGTTCCAGTCGAAGCTACTGCACAAAATGGCTTCAAGAAAATCTCCATTTGGGAAATGGTCGGTCCACTGGCGCTGTCCCTGGAAACCGGCAGCGATTGCATTTCGACCTCGAGATTGCTCATGAAAGCCCATTTCGTCGAGCTTCGGATTCCCGATCATGAGATCACGACCGATGAGCGCCATCTTCACGCATGTCTCCCAGTCCTGGTCCTTCTGTTCCCGGGTCCGCTGAGTGAGGTTGTAATCCTTGCCTTCTTTACAATTCGCCTTCACCCACGTGAGCGCTCGGTCAAACTCGTCGTGATCGAAGATGCCCTTGTTGATGCGGCCAACAAATTCGCTCATGTCGATCGATTCGACACGCATTCCTAGGTAGCTCTGGAAGAAATCCTGATCGACGATAGATCCGGCAATTCCCATACTCACGCCGCCCATCGCAAGATAGGCATTACCACGCATCGTAGCCGCTGCGATTCCGGCTCTGGCAAAGCGCAGGATCTTGTCACGCACGTCGTGGGGAATCGTCGTATCACCCAAGTCCTGAACGTCTCGTCCATAGATACCAAAGCAAGGCAGCCCCTTCTGGGAATGCCCGGCAAGCGTTGCGGCCAAATAAACTGCCCCAGGTCTGTCGGTGCCGTTGAATCCCCAAATCGCTTTGGGGATCAACGGGTTCGTGTCCATCGTTTCACTGCCGTAACACCAACATGGCGTGACAGTTAACGAGACTCCGACTCCTTGTCGGGCAAACTTCTCAGCGCAGTCCGCCGCTTCGGCAAACCCACCTATGCACGTATCGGCGATAACGCATTCAACAGGCAATCCGCATGAATGCCGCAGATTCTTGGAGATGAGTTCGGCAGTCGCCTGGGCCATCTCCATCGTGAAGCCTTCGAGTGACTCCCGAACACCTCCGTATCTGCCGTCAATAGTAGGGCGGATCCCAACTTTGGGAAGGCTGCCTCGAAGTCGATTCACAGGTTCATTCGTGCGAAGAGGTTCCACGTAAGAACCTTACCCGCCTTTTAGGGTATCCGTCGTTAGCATTCTTCCTACCTGGGATAGTAAGGAGAGTCCACCTCGCGAACCGTTAGAGTCGTGCGAATTTCCGCTGGCGAATTGGAGGTTCGTGGCAAGCGCATCGTCGGACTGCTTGGCTTATGGACACCCTGTTTCCAGCCCTGTGAAGACTCTGCGCTTACGGTAAGCAGGCATGCGGATCGAGTAAGACCCAGGTTACTACGGGAGGACCAAGGGGGACCAGTTTGGAATTGTATCGTCTTGAAATCAATATCGCCTCTCGCGGGCTCGATGCCATCCATCGGTTCATTCATCAATCGCTCGGTAAAGAGCGGTCAGTTCATACCGAATCCTACTGAGTACGGATATGTCGCGTGCGCTGCAGTTTCTTTGATTGGCGTAGGAACACGAATAGCGCACGAAGTGTGGGTACGGTCCCTATCATGATTACTGTACAAGAAGCTTTCAAGGAGATTGCGGAAGGTCGCGATTTTGATACCCTGGGAGACTTACTTAACGACCTAAGTGCCGATGAAGCGACCAAGGCGCCGCCAGGCTGTCCCTATTCGATTGCAACACAGGTATTTCACGCCTGTTTTTGGCAAGATAGGTGGCTGAAACAGATTCAAGGTGAGCACACTCCGGCCTGGACCTCCGACGATTCGGACTTTCTTGTGATCCCTTCGGACGATTGGGAAAATCTGCGATCCAAGTTCCTCGGAGACTTTGGAAAGGTCTTGGCTCTGGCCAATCAGTCCGAGAACTTTGATCGGCCAACCCAGTTTGGCGACACCGCAGAGGTTCTCCTGATCCGGTCGGCTCTCCACCTTTCATACCATTTAGGCCAAATAAAGCTTCTGCGGCGGATGCTCTCTGAATCTTGACTTTCTGGTCAACTTTGAAGATAAACTAGGCGTAGAATCAGTCGGAGTGCGCCTTCCTCGGTCCCAACTCGCGCGCTTCGAACTCGTTTGACTTTAGAAATATGTTAGAAATCAAGAATTTACACGCCAGGGTCGAAGAGAAGGAGATCCTTCGGGGCATCAATCTCTCGGTTGGGCCCGGCGAAACGCACGCAATTATGGGACCGAACGGTTCTGGAAAATCGACTCTCGCATCGGTGATTGCCGGCAAAAGCGGCTATGAAGTCACCAAAGGCTCGGTTGAGCTGAACGGACAGGACCTGCTCGCGATGGCCCCGGAAGAACGTGCAGCGGCGGGAGTTTTCCTTGCCTTTCAGTATCCAGTGGAGATTCCTGGAGTCACCAATACCTACTTCCTCAGGGCCGCGTTGAATAACATTCGGCGACATCGCGGTGACGTCGAACTATCCATGACCGAATTCATGAAGCACATCAAAAGCAAGGTGCAGATGATGGACATGGATAACTCGCTCCTTTCCAGATCGGTCAACGAAGGCTTCTCGGGTGGCGAAAAGAAGCGGAACGAGATTTTTCAGATGGCAGTGCTCGAACCTTCGCTTGCCGTCCTCGATGAAACTGACTCCGGATTGGATATCGACGCTCTAAAGGTTGTGGCGAACGGCGTGAATGCGTTGCGCAGTCCGGAAAGGGCGATAGTCGTCGTAACGCATTACCAACGCTTGTTGAATTACATCGTTCCCGACTACGTTCACATATTAATGGAAGGTCGAATCGTCAAGAGCGGGGGGAAGGAACTGGCTCTCGAGTTGGAAGACAAAGGTTATGGATTCGTCGAAGAGGAGTTGTCTGCCAAGGCGTAGGCCGACGGTGGACGTACCAACATGATCGATCTCAAAGTTACGCCTCATAGCCTGATTGAAAACTTCGATTTGATGAAGGGAATCCTCGCTACTTATGGGCCAGACTGCCTTCAAGTGTTGCGAGAAAAGGCATTTCGGAACTACTCCGAATTCGGCATTCCGACTCTCAAAGACGAGGAGTTCAAGTATCTATCGCTCCGGGCGCTTGAAGAAGGACGATTTGCTCCCGCGTATGGGGCCACTATCGACCGGCATCAGGTAGAGCAGACCAAGGTCGGTCAGATTGAAGCGATTACGGTGACGTTTATCAATGGGGAATACGCTCCTGAACTCAGTAGCGCCCATGTTCTGCCGAAAGGCGTGTTCATTGGTTGCCTTAGGGATGGCCTGACCGTGTATGAGGACAAGATCCTACATCACTTGGGTCAGATTGCCACTTTGAAGGGAAAACTCGGCAGCAGCAACGACGAGCGCTTTGTTTACTTAAACACGGCCTACCTCACGGACGGGGCCTTCGTCTACCTGCCTAAAGGCGTCTCAATTGAGCAGCCGATTCATCTGCTTTATCTCACGAGCGCAGATCATGGCCCCTTGGTGAGCCACCCGCGGACGCTACTGATCTTCGAAGAGAATAGCGATGCAAAGGTTCTTGAAACCTATTTGGGTTTTGACGGCGTTTACTTTACGAACGCGGTCACGGAGGTGTTTCTAGGTGAATCCGCGATATTGGAACACACGCGATTTCAGGATGAGCGACCGGAAAGTATCCATATCGGCGCACTAAGCGTCCACCAGAGTACGGATTCGATCTACACATCCAACAGCATCTCGTTTGGCGCCCGTATCACTCGAAACGATGTGAATGTCTGGTTGGATGGCGAACATACGGAGACATGGCTCAATGGCGCCTCGGTCGCTTTCGACGAGCAAGTCGTTGACAATCACACCCGGATCGATCACGCGAAGCCAAATTGCAATTCGTTCGAAGTTTACAAGTCAATCCTCGGCGACCATGCGCTTGGCGTCTTTAACGGAAAGATCTTTGTCTACCAGGACGCTCAAAAGACGGATGCCAAGCAGACCAATCAGACGATCTTGCTGTCTCCGACGGCAACGATCAATACCAAACCTCAGTTGGAGATCTTTGCCGACGACGTGAAATGCACCCACGGTGCGACCGTCGGTCAGTTACGAGAGGAAGCGCTCTTCTACCTACAAAGTCGAGGGATTCCCAAGAAAGAAGCCCAAGGGCTGCTGGTGTACGCCTTTGCGGCGGAGGTGCTTGAGAAGGTGACGATCGCGTCCGTTCGAGAAGTCTTGGAGAAGGCGCTCTTCTCCAAGTTGAGGTCGTCTCAAGAACTCCCGGAACAGGGTGGAGACTAGCCCGATGAATCTACCAGAGCCGCTTGCCGTCCTTACGGGGCCTCTGTTTGATGTGCTTCCCTTGGATGTTGCAATGCCAGAACTCGTCCCGACTAGAAAGGCGGGACAAGTGGCGGTCGACGCGGTGAGCAAGGCAGTGTCGGACCCCTTGATTCGCGAGAACCCGGCTTTGGCTGCTGCACTCTGGCTCTATGTCGACGAATTGGATCGCTCGCACACGATCAGCCAAGGGATATCCGGGCCGATCGGCGCAGCATGGCATGGGATCATGCATCGACGGGAAGGCGATTTTTGGAACAGCAAGTATTGGTTCCGGCAAGCGGGAAAAATCGAAGTCTTCTCTCAGATGGACCCGTCTGGCTTTGTAGACCGGGTGGAGCAAACCTATCGAGATAATCCATCCGATTTGTTGGCATACCAGCGTCGCGAATGGGCGTCGCTCTTCGAGTGGACCGCGATCAATGGAGGCATTTGAAGGCTCAATGAACACACCAACCTTGCCACGGCTTGCAGTTGAGGAAATAAGAGCGGACTTTCCGATTCTGTCGACATCGGTGAGGGGGAATCCGTTGGTGTATTTGGATAATGGATCAACCTCTCAGAAGCCGCGAGCCGTCATCGATTCTCAGGATGATTACTATCGAGCTTCGAACTCAAACATTCATCGTGGAGTTCACTATCTAAGTCAAATTGCGACTCGCCAATACGACCTTGCGCGAGACAAGGTCAGGGTGTTTCTCAACGCACGCCACTCCAAGGAAGTGATCTTTACGGCCGGCTGCACGGCAGCGATTAATTTGGTCGCCCAAACTTGGGGTCGAGCCAATGTACGCGAAGGTGATGAGATTCTCGTGTCCACGATGGAGCATCACAGCAATATCGTATCGTGGCAATTAGTAGCGGACCAAATCGGCGCGAAGGTCATTCCAATTCCGATTACGGATGCAGGCGAGATAGATCTGGAGGCCTATGAGCTGCTTCTCTCCGAAAGAACGAGAATGGTTGGAATCGTGCATGTCAGTAATTCGCTTGGCACGATCAATCCGGTAAGCCTCATGATCGAGATGGCTCACCGCGTCGGCGCAAAGGTGCTGGTAGATGGAGCTCAGGCCGCCCCTCACATGCGGATCGACGTGCAGGCGATGGACGCTGATTTTTATGTGTTGAGCTGCCACAAGATGTTCGCGCCAACCGGTGTGGGCGTACTCTACGGAAAGGAAAACCTCCTGAATTCGATGCCTCCCTACCAAGGTGGAGGAGATATGATCCACACCGTGGATTTTGGTGGGACGACTTACGCCGACCTGCCTTTCAAGTTCGAGGCGGGAACCCCCAACATCGCGGGAGTCATCGGCGTGGGAGCTGCAATCGACTATCTGGCCGGTCTTGGTTCTCAGGTGCAACCTGGGACAGGCACATCGCTCTCCGACCAATTGGATGCATCGTTTGGTTGGATTGAGCAATACGAGGCGGACCTCACTCGGTATGGCATGGGTGCTCTTGCTGAGATTCCCGGGTTGCGCTTAACGGGTACGTCCAAGCACAAGGCGGGAATTCTGGCGTTCACGCTCGACTGTGCGCACCCTCACGATATCGGCACAATTCTCGACAATCAGGGAATCGCGATTCGGGCCGGCCATCATTGCTGTATGCCGGTAATGACCCGATTTGGGATCCCCGCAACTGCGAGAGCATCCCTTGCGCTGTACAACACGCAGGAGGAGATCGATCGACTAGTGGCAGGAGTGAAGGTCGTTAAGGAGATGTTCGGTTGAGCGTGGAGCTAAGGGAGCTTTATCAGGAGGTCATTCTCGATCATAACAAGCGACCACGGAATCGTGGCAAGCTTGAAGAACCTACCAGTTCGGCAGAAGGGCACAATCCATTGTGCGGGGACAACGTAAAGGTCTATCTCCAAACAAAGGATGGTCGCGTAGAAGGAATCGCTTTTGAAGGATCTGGTTGCGCCATCTCAACCGCAAGCGCGTCCATGATGACGGAGGCAATCAAAGGAAAAACCCTGGATGAAATCGAAGTGGTATTTCGCGAATTTCAACAAATGGTGACTGCGACCGGCGAAGCGGATGAACACCCCGATTTAGGGGACCTTGAAGTACTCGCGGGAGTGCGAGAGTATCCCGTCCGGATCAAATGCGCAACCCTTCCATGGCACACCCTCCATGCGGCCCTCCAAGGCGAAGAGACGAAGGTGAGTACGGAATGATTGTCAAAGAGCGTTTTGCGTTGTGGACAAGTCACGACAAGCGACGAAACCGACAGGCGGAAAGGGGTGGTACCTGCTTTCTGGATGCCGGTGTTCCGTGTCGCTGTGAGGAGGCGATCCATGCCTAAGCCCATCGAGCAGATGGTTGAGCAGTCCAAGTTTGGTTTGACCAGTATTCAAAAATCGCTTTTCGAGGCAGAAGTGATTGAGCAGTTACGGACAGTGTACGACCCCGAGATTCCGGTTAACGTCTACGATTTGGGGCTGATCTATGACATCCAGATCGACGACGATAAGAACGCTCATATTCTGATGACGCTGACTTCGCCTGCCTGCCCGGTTGCCGGAAGCTTGCCTGGCGAGATCGAATGTGCGGCACGTTCCACGCCCGGCATAGGCGACGTTACGGTGGAATTGACATGGGACCCGCCCTTTACGATCGAACGTATGAGTGAAGATGTCAAGCTCATGCTGGGGATAGACTAGTGGACATCATAGCCCGCTCTGGAGGCGCTCAATGAAATTCTCAGCCCAAGAAGAGTACGGTCTCCGTTGTCTATTGCAGATTGCCCGGCTACAGGAAGATGAAAGCATGACGATCTTGGAGATCAGCAAGCTGGAGGGACTCACCCAGCCGCATGTCGCTAAACTCACGATGATCCTTCGGAAAGGAGGCTTTATCAAGAGCACCCGAGGGCAGACTGGCGGATACACGTTGGCAAGGGGGGCAGACGATATTTTGCTTGGTGACGTCCTAAATGCGTTGGGCGGAAAGCTCTACGATGCCGAATTTTGCACCAAACATTCTGGTTACAACTCGATCTGCACTCACGACATCGACTGCAGTGTGCGCTCGGTCTGGCAGGTCGTTCAAACCGCTGTCGACAACGTTGTCTACAAAATAACGCTCTCTGACTTGATGAAGCAGAAAGAGCCGGTAAGCAACGTACAACTATATAGCGAGCCGAGAAGGCTCCAACCAATCCGTTCATGATCATGGAAACCAGTACAACGACAGAGAATGAGACTTTTCCAATCTCAGTGACCGAGAAAGCAGTGGCTCAGATCAAGCGCCTGATTGCCAAGGACTCGCGGACAGGCGTCTTCTTGCGACTTGGGGTCAAAGGAGGCGGTTGCAGCGGGCTCGAGTACGTAATGAAACTCGACACCGTCCATAAAACAGTTGACCTGGAGAGAGAATTCGACGGGGTGCAGGTGGTATGCGATGCCAAGTCGGCGGTCTACCTTCGGGGAAGCATCTTCGACTACACAGGAAACCTGATTGGGGGAGGCTTCAAGTTCGAAAACCCCAACGCAGGCAAGAGCTGTGGCTGTGGCACAAGCTTCATGCCGAAGTCCATCTGAACTAATATAAGCGACTGCCGTTCGGTACCCGTGAACCGGGTTGGGCGAGGACGACTTCGTTAGGCGCACGATCGAAACCGCAGACGAGAACTTGCGATTCGAACCCGGCTATCCTTTTGGTTGGAAAGTTCGTCACCGCAATAATCTGCATGCCGGGCAGTTCTTCTAAGGAATAGACCTTCGTAATCTGTACGCTCGACTGTCGGATTCCTAACTCGCCAAAATCGATGACTAACTTGTAAGCCGGCTTGCGCGCCTCAGGAAACGCTTCGGCCCGGAGGATTGTGCCCACCCTCAATTCGACTTTCTCAAAGTCCTGATACGCGATCATTTGCGCATTGTATCTAGTCGAAGATCGAATCAACACAAGGTTAGGTCGTCGTTCAGCAATTGATCAAAATGGTACGCGGGAATTCCCTTAACGGTAAATGTCGCAGCATGCATTGTATGACACTACGTATTTACATTTTCTCCGCGAATCCGTTGTACGATGGAACCTTGGGGCGTTGTGCTTTGTAAACACTGGCAAACGTTCGGCATTACTTTTACCGTCCGAGTTAACGAGTCGATCCGATGAGATTGCGTATATCCAAGATTTCCCTAATGCTGGCGCTTCTTGTCGGGCCAATCGGATTGGCGGTCGCTGCCGATCCCTTTCAGATCGGAATCAGTCCCGTGTTCCAGGGCGATCTCCCCTTGAACGAGATTGTCCCCCTACAAGTCATCATCCAAAACACTGGGCCGGACGCTCGCGGCGCCCTTCGGATTGCTTCCAACTCGGACGAAGTGTCGTATCCGATCGAGTTGCCACGCGGGGCGAACAAGCGAATCACCGTTTATCCCAATATCGAATATGGCGACTTGACGATTAACCTCGATACCGATCAAGGCGACATTCATCGCAATTATGCAGTGCCAGGTAATCGATCTGAAGGGATGCATGTGCTGTTGCTAAGCGACGTGCCTGGCGAACTCGCGTTCATTCGGGACCTGAAGGATGCAAGCTCCACCGGTTCTTCGATAGCGGGAGGTCCTCCTGGATCTCAGAGTGTGCTTTCGCTGCTGGATTGCTATGCCAAGCCAGAAGATGCTCCCAACCGATCTGTTGGATACGATGGAATTTCGTCGATCATCCTTGGAACCGGTTCGGAAAGGCTCACCGATGATGTCGTTGAAGCGATCAAAGTGTGGCTTACCAGCGGGAGATCCCTCGTATTCATTGGTGGTGCATCCGCGCCGATTCTTGCCGATCCGAGGTGGGCGGGTTTGCTGCCAGCCCGGAATTTTCATGTCGCATCCCTCAACGGGTCCCAGGTGTTATCCGGATTGGGCGGTATGGCAGCGCCGCCCGTCTCGATAACCACCGGAAGTCTCGTCGAAGGTGCGTCCGGTCGGCTCGAAGATGGCTTGTTGATCACGGCGGATAGGCCCTTTGGGCTTGGCAAAGTTACTTACTGCTCATTCAATCCCTTTGAATCTCCGCTCAACAAGTGGGATGGGCGGCGACCCGTGATGACAAAGCTATTGCGGGTGACTGAGAATCTGGCCGCCGACAAGTTCCTCGCTTCGTACGACTCCGACAGACCAGCAAATACGACTACCTCAACCATCCCTGTGTCGTCGGCGTCCGTCGTAGGGTCCTATTCGATTTTGCAAGACCCCTTTAGTACAAAGCTCCCTCCGGTTGGAAAGATGTTCACCATTTTGGTGTGCTACTTCATTGCGGTCGTCCCGATTAATTTTCTTGTTTTGAAGAAGCTTAAAAGGGGCGAACTCGCCTGGTTCACGGCGCCGATCATTAGCTTAGGGTTTGCCGGAGTGCTGTTTACGGCGGCTGGCAGCCTCTACCACGCCAGGATGTCGACGGTTTCCAATGGAATTATCTTTGCCCAAGAGGGGAATCATAACGGTGTCTTCGCCGGCACGAGCCAGATGTTTATTCCCCGGGGCGGAACATACGACCTCAAACTGTCCGGAATTGATTCCTTGCAAGCAGAGTCCACTGATGAATACAGCTACGACAGGCGTCGCGAATCCAGCAATTTTGAAGCGGTTGACGTGGGCGAGTGGAAAGTTCCAAACCTAGTGGCTGACAATCTATCTTTTCGGAGAATATCCTATCGGCAACTGATCCCAGTTTCTTCCTGGTTTCACGTCTTGCTCAAACCGACCAGTTCACGCGCCGCAAGGTGCGAAGTGTCCAATGTCGGCCCTTACATGCTGAAGGATGTAAGCCTGGTAGTCGGAAGCAATTCGATCTCTATTGGTAATTTAGGACCTGGGGATCGGCATGCGCTAGATGTCGCCTTCAACCCACGGGATACCGTAAACGATCTGGCTGTGAACGACGTCCGTGTCTTTACGTTACGAAAGGAAAGAGCAGTGCTTACAGGTTCTTTGATTGGATTTCGTCCTGGACCTCAGTTGGGTGATGAAATTCACGAGCGATCCAGTGTGAAGATGTTCCTATTCTCGGATTGGGAGGCAAGGCGATGATCCGAGATCGAATTCGTGAACTCGTCGTTCATAACCCGATGCTCGTCGAAATCACACGATTTCGTCGAAGGTACTTTACGTTCTCATCCGGTAATTCCATGAACTCGGTCATTTTGAGTCTGGTACTGATTTGCTATGCCGGGTTAGTGTTGGTCGTCGCAGATAATCGGGATGGGATGGACCCAACGATTCTCGTGCATCTCGAGATGATACTGCTCACTCTGTTCGCACCGATGATGCTTTATGGTTCCATTGCAGGCGAGCGGGAACGACGAAGTTGGGATCTTTTGCTTGCCGCACCCATTACAAAATCCCAGATCGTGGCTGGCAAGTTCATGGGCGCCATGGCTGCATTGGGCATCGCGTTTGGATTGTTTCAGATACCCATTCTCATCGCGGCAACCGGTGATCGGGACACGAATTGGTATCACCTTTTCGTTGCCTCCTTGGTGGCGCTGTCATTTTTGCTCCTTGTTTGCGCATTGACGATATTCTTTAGCGCCCGAGTTAAGCGGGGTCTCATGGCGCTGGGTGCGGTGCTGGGCCTCTTGACGATGGGCCTGATCGTGGCTCCGGCATTTCTGACGATGGCCGCAACCGCGGACCATGGCGGTGCTGACCCCACGATGTTTCTGCACCCTACTTACGTATTGAGCCAATTAAGCATTAGGCCAAGGATAAATTATTCGGATAAAACCGGTGACGCTGTTGTCTCCACGCTGACGTGGGGTTGGCCCCAGATTCTTGTATACATCGCGTTGACGCTGACGCTTTTGGCTTGGGCGTCGAATACCCTTAACTTCGCAGAAAATGAAGTGAAGTTCCTGCCACAGGGAGATAAGAATGCTCGAAGTTAAGAACCTCCGCAAAGAATATGGCGGACTAACCGCCGTAAAAGGCATCACTTTTGACCTGAATCCGGGAGACATTTTCGGTTTTATCGGCTCGAACGGGGCAGGAAAGACGACAACCATCCGAATGATCTCGACGCTCTTGGAGCCGACGTCGGGAACGGCGGTTTTGAATGGCGCCGACATCCGAAGGAATCCGATGGATGTTAGGCGGATGATCGGCTACATGCCGGATTTCTTCGGCCTCTATGACGATGTTAAAGTCTGGGAGTATCTGGATTTCTTTGCCGCGATCTACCAGGTCCCACAGAAGCAGCGAACTGACGTGATTGATAGCGTGCTTGAGTTGACGAACCTCACGGTCAAGAAGCAGGCATTTGTTCAATCGCTTTCGAGGGGAATGCAACAGAGGCTATGTCTGGCGAGGTGTCTTGTCCATGACCCAACGCTGCTATTGCTCGACGAGCCGGCCTCTGGCTTGGATCCACGCGCTCGCGCTGAACTCAAAGAACTGATCGCTGAACTGGGGCGGATGGGCAAGATTGTAATTGTGTCGTCGCACATCCTTCCGGAATTGGCAGATTTCTGTAACACCGTTGGCATCATCGAGCGCGGTGAACTCTTGGCATTTGGCCCGGTAAGTCAAATTGTTAAGGACATACAGCCTCATCGGGTCTTTGCCGCGAACATCTTGACCGATCGAGAAAGGGCGATTGAGTGCCTGATTGGGCAAGCGTCGGTGCTGGATGCCAAGTTGGGAGACGACGGGGAAGTTCGAATCGAGTTCATTGGAGACCTAGACGCCCAGGCAGATCTACTGGCTGCGCTCATTGGCAATGGGTTTAGAGTGACCTCATTTAAGGAGGATTCAGCCGACCTTGAGGACGTATTCCTGAAACTCACAACTGGGGCGGTCAATTGACGCACTCGTCAATCGGAGCATGGTTGCGGAGCAACAAAAACGTTTACGTCGGCAATGCCACCACCGTACGCGACTATCGAGTTCAATTGCGGGGCATTCGCTCCATACTTCTCTTCGGCCTTTATCTGGTCATTTTGATTGCGGTTGCGATGTTCGTTTATGCACAGACGGCAAGCCGCCCCGATGTCTCGATCGTCGAAGCTCAGGCGGACCTTCGCGGTTTTTCTACCGTGATCATGATCTTGCTGGGATTCGCAATCACCCTTGTGGCGCCTGGGTTAACGGCAACCGCAGTCGTAGTGGAGCGCCAAAGGCAGTCGCTAGACTTGGTTTTCTCGGCTCCGGTTACTCCCAAATATTATCTAGTCGGCAAGATCATGAGCAGTTTGCGTTATACGTGGATGCTGCTTGTCTTGGCACTACCCATAACGGCAGCGTCAGTGGTCTTGGGTGGCGCCTCTTGGACCGACGTTCTGATCGCTTACTTTCTATTGTCGCTTCAGGGATTGGTCTTGACCGCATTTGCCCTTTTGATTTCGACCATTGCAGCAAAGCCGGTCGGTGCGATCATTTGGAGCTATGCGGCGACATTTCTGTACAACATGTTTGTCTTCCCGTTATCGGTGAGTTATACGGTTGGCAGGATGTTCGGCGGAGGGGGGAGAGGAAATGCTGCGCCTTGGTGGGTGACATTGAGCCCATTTTCAGTCTTGGACACCGCGCGCACCTATACCGAAATTGGAACGCATCAGATTCCTAATTGGATATTTGCCCTTTGTGTCACCCTCCTCGTCTGCAAGATCTGCCTTTTGGGGGCAGGCGTGCTATTGAGTCCATCCGGAGGAAAGGAAATCTATGGGTTGCGGATCCACGCTCTTGTCTATGTAGCCGTAATGGCATTCATTGTCGGTTGGGTCACATTTTCACTCGGGACCTATACTGACTACACGACCGCGCCGACCCTTTCCGGATCACCAATAACGAAGGTTGAGACGCTTGGCACGTCGATACTGATGGGGCACTTGTTTGCCTTTTGTACCGCGCCGCTAGTCCTATTTGTACCGTTTATTGCCTGCTTTGGATTCGATCGTGAGCGGCGCTACTGGCCAAATGGGGTCTTCTCTTTACGAAGAATTTTGGATGGGACACCAGGCGGAGGGTTGCCTTTCCTTGTATCGATGCTCGGAGTTGCAGTGCTGGCTTGGTTCGCGGGCGCCTGGTTTGGAAATAAGTCTTTGTTGCGGTGGCCATTTTGGGCGTTTGCGTTCTATACTGCAACGTTTTGGATCTTCTTCTGGGCGATTGGTCGGCTCGTATCATCGTTCTTCGCGGGCCTTAAGACCAGCCGAGCTTTGGTATTTGCACTCTTTCTGTTTCTGGTAGCACTTCCGTTTCCGTTTATCACGGTGATTGCAGGATCTTCGACCGATCGAACTTCTGCGGGCCCCTGGGATCTTTATATCCTTAGTCCCTTGCTTTCGATGGATGATTATCGATCGAGCTACGCGATTATTTTCGGGGTGATACTTGCGACGCTTTCGGTGATCATGGTCGCGGTGAGCGAGCAACGTGTGAAGAAGAAAATGGCAGCCGTAAGGAGATACGATGAGCAACCTGTCCAAGCAGCTTAAGAGTTTTGAGATGCGCGTGAGAGTCGTACGCTCGTGGCGTGGACTGGCAATCGGCGCCTGCGTCGGGGCTGCGATTTCAAGTGTCTGGGCCGTATTGGACTGGCGCAGTATTCTCTACACCGAATGGTCTTGGATGGTCGAGATGGTGGGGAGTTTGGCATTGGCGGGCGCGGTCATTGGGCTTCTACTCAAAGTCCATCCTAAGGGACTTGTGGTGAGCATTGATCGGCGTGCCGGATTGGAGGACAGGCTGACTACGGCTCAGGAGCGCGAAAACGAGGGAGACGCCTTCGACGACGCACTAAGATCCGACGCCGAATCGAAGCTGGCCCAACTGCAACCAAAGAGAGTCTTTCCGATACGGCTCGGGCGATGGCACGGCGCGGCGGTCGCACTTTGCGTGCTATCAGCGGCGATCTTTCTGCTTGGAAATACGCCAATCATACTTACCGAGGCAGATCGTCATGTGCGCGAGGAACTTAAGAAGCAAGGTCAGGCCATTGAGCACGTGACCAAGCAGAACTTCGAAACCCCTGATGCGAAAGAAGAGATGAGTGAGGCAGAAAAGAGACTTGCGGACGAGATGCGCAAGTACGAACGCGACCTCGAGAAGGCCCACATCTCGCAAGAAGAATCGTTGCAGAAAGCAAACGAGTTGTCGCAAAAAGCGGATGAGCTGGCTAAGCAGGCCGCCCAGTCTCTGCAACAGAACCTAGAGCAGGCCCAAACTGCGCTCAGCAATATGCAAAAAGGGGACTTGGAGAAGGGTGGTTTCGGGGACATGAGTTCGCAGATGGCGGGTATGTCAGAAGGGGAAAAGGATCGGCTGCTCGCAACCGCCAAGAAAGAAGCCGAGGAAATACAAAAGAAGCTGGATGCTTTGAAACGCCAGCTAGAGGAACTGAAGAAGAAACTGGAGAACCCCAACCTCAGCCCGGAGGAACGCAAGAAGCTCGAAGCCTTGAAAAAGGAGCTTGAGAAGCAAATCGCTAGTTTAGAAGCTCAGAAGGACGCCAATAAATCGGAACAGAAAGCAATTGAGCTATCGAAAGAAGCCCAAGAGGTCTTCCGGAAGATGATGGAGGATCCCCTTTATAAGAAATTGCTCGATATTCAGAAGAAACTAGAACGAGACTCGGAATCGGCTTCAAAGACAGGGCGACCCGAGATGACCGATGAGGAACGCAGGAAACTCAAGGAGCAGCTTGAGAAGTTGGCAGCAAGCCTCAAAGATCCCAAAGCCATGAAGGAGTACTTGGAAGCGCTGATCAAAGCGATGGAGGAAGCAAAGCGATTGGGCAGGTGTAACGGCGCTGCTATCGGGATTAACGGTTTGCCCCTTAATATGGGAATGAACCAGCCGCCTCCTGGCCCAGGAGATACAACTCCCGGAGTTTGGCAGGGAGGAATCGGTCAGGTATATAAGCTGGATAAGCCGACGCCTAGCAGAGGCTCGACTACGACTTCAGTCATCAGTGGCAGTTCTCGTGACGCGACCGGTCCGCAGGCATATGTCGAAATTAGGGCGCCCAGTTTGGTCGGCAATCGCTCGGGGGTGCCCTATCAGAACGTTCTCCCAAGCTACGAGAGGAAAGCCGAGTCTGCATTGGAGCGTCAGCAGATCCCGAAAGAGCAGCAAAAACGTGTGAAAGAGTATTTTGAGAGCCTTACTGGCTCGAAGAAAGGTTAATCCATCCATATGCCTGAACAACCTGAAGCCACCTGGTTCCGCGAGACCTTCGAGCGCGTACGTGCCGAGGTCCAAAAAGTCATTGTCGGTCAACACGACATTGTCGAGTCCGTCCTAGTGGGCTTGGCTGCGAATGGACACGTCCTGCTGGAGGGAATGCCTGGCTTGGGGAAAACGCTGCTCGTTCGAAGTTTGGCCAAGACCCTTGCACTTGATTTCAACCGGATCCAATTCACCCCGGACATGATGCCAGCGGATGTCACTGGAACGAACGTTTTGGGTGAGGGGCGCATCTTCGAGTTCCGTAAGGGACCAGTTTTTGCCCATATCGTCCTGGCAGACGAGATCAATCGCGCGACCCCGAAGACCCAGTCTGCGATGCTTGAGGCTATGCAAGAGCGGTCAGTAACCGTAGGTGGAAAGCGTCACGTGCTCCACGAGCCATTTCTCGTGATGGCAACCCAAAACCCGGTCGAACAGGAAGGCACCTACCCTCTTCCAGAGGCCCAACTCGATCGCTTCTTCTTTAAGCTGATTGTCCCGTACCCAACGAAAGAGGAACTCCGGGAAGTCGTGATCAGGACGACCGGCAGCCTGGATCAGGAACCAGAATCGGTTGCTAGCCGCGAAGACGTGCTGCGCATGCGGGCTATCGTCCGCGAAGTACCGATCGCAGATTCAGTCCTCGATTATGGCCTGTCGATGATTGTGGCAACTCATCCGGATGGCCCGGGAGCGTCGCCGGCTGCCTCAAAGTATTGCCGTTTCGGATCCTCACCGCGAGGCGCTCAATCGCTCGTAACGGCGGGCAAGGTGCACGCGTTGCTATCAGGTCGCTTCAACGTCTCAAAAGAGGATCTGCGTGGGGCACTCAAACCAGTCCTCCGGCATCGCATCCTTCTTAACTTCGAGGCAGAGGCCGATGGAATGACCCCCGATAAAGTCCTGGATCAAGTCATCGCCTTCGTCGATAGCACCGATCGGGACCCGATCAAGGTCTAGTAAATGACTTTGGCGGTCTGGGAAAAGTCGACACATGGGTGGGGAGTGTTTTTATGAATACGATGCTCCTTGAGCCGCGCGAGTTTCGACTCTTGGACGGGTTGCGGATAAACCCACGAAAGTCGTTTGGCGGGAAGGTTCGCGGAGAACGACTCACGAAAAAGAAGGGAGTCAGCATCGAATTCGCCGATTACAGAGAATACGCGGAAGGAGACGACCTTCGTCACTTGGACTGGAATGTACTGGCTCGCCTCGATTCACCAGTGATGCGCACCTATCGAGACGAAGAAGATTTGGCGGTGCATATTCTCCTCGATGGCTCCGCGAGCATGTCGTTTGGAGAACCGTCAAAATTCGAATCCGCCCAACGGTTTGCTTGTGCGATTGGGTACGTGGCGCTGAATGGGGGAGACGGCGTGATCCCTAGAATTCTTGGGACGCGCGAACCTAATCAACCGACCTTGCGCGGGAGGGCGAATTATCCTCGTCTGGCAGGTTGGACCACTCAAGCAAGGGACATCGAGTCGGCAAAAGATGGATTGTCTACCTCGCTCCGAACGTTTGTCGCCTCGTCGGTCAGGACGGGTGTTTGCTTCCTACTTAGCGACGGGCTTGACCCGGATTTGCCGATGGCGATTCGAATCCTTGCCGGGAGAGGACATGAGGTGATGCTCTTACAGATCCTCAGCGACATCGAAATCGACCCGGATTTGGAGGGCGACTTGAGGCTAGTGGACTCCGAGACTGGCAAGGTGACGGAAATCACAGCCAACAGCTTTGCGCTCAAGGAATATCGTCGCAGGCTCCAGGAGCACAATCGGTCTCTCGTGGAAGCTCTCACCCGAGTGGGTGGGCGCTATGCACTGGTAAGTACCGATCAGTCGGTGGATGCAGTCCTGAAAAACGTCTGGAAGCGAGAGGGCTGGGTCAAATGACCTTTCAGAACCCCGGCGCCTTGGTTTGGTTCCTACCTCTCGCTGGCATTGTGATTCTGCTTTACCTGCTCAAAATGAAGCGGCGAAACCTGAGCGTACCCGCGACTTTTCTTTGGCCGGACCATGTCGAGGAGATCAGGGCGAATGCGCTCTTTCAAAAGCTCCGGCCAACATGGCTCCTGTTCTTACAGCTATTGGCAATTCTCGTGGTGCTTCTGGCGATTGCGAAGCCTCAAACGAAGCAACAGGGGCTTGCGGGAGATGTTACGGTCTTTGTGCTGGATACCTCGGCCAGCATGTCCGCGATCGACGTGAAGCCGTCCCGGTTTGCCGAGGCGAGACGGCTTGTGACCGATTCGATCCGTAGTGCGAAACCCTCGGATCGTATCGCAATCATTGAAGCGGGGCCCACCCCGAGGGTGATATCGCCCCTTAGCAGCGACCCTGCAAGGGAGTTAAGTGCGCTTGAAACCGTCCAGCCCACTGATGCCGACGCACCGGTTGGCGAGGCGCTACGATTGGCGGCGGCACTTGTCGGTGGAATAGAAGGAGCCCGGATCGTCCTGCTTTCGGACGGGGACTTTGACAATGTCGCCAACTTCTCGCGCGGAAAGGCAGCGTTCGTCTATCGCTGCATCGGTGAAATGGACGACAACCTCTCGGTAAGCGCGCTTGGAACGACCGATACCCCGACGGGACGCCAACTGTATTGCGGCATTAAGAACAACAGCTCGAAGCCTAACGCCGGAACACTAAGCTTATATGCCGACGGCAAGGTGATCGACTCTGTTAAGTCACCGAAAATAGGTCCGAATGCTCAATGGGGTCGCACCGTCTCGGCTCCGATAGCCGCACGTGTGTTTGAAGCCAAACTGGATGCCCCTGACTTCCTGAAAAGCGATAACTATGCGGTTTGTCTAACTGATCCCAACGCGTCCCTCCATGTGCTTCTCGTAACGAAGGGAAACCTCTTCTTGGAGCGGGCCTTGGCACTCGATCCGCGAGTTTCGCTCGATAAGGCGACAGAGGTACCGGTCACCGAACTTGCCGGTTCGGGAACTGGACAGTACGATATCGTGGTGTTCGATGGGATCCCGGAGCGGGCCGTTAAGGCGCGTGGAGTTTTGACCTTCGGCTCCGTCGGGCCGTCATCGCCAGTTATCGCAAATGGAACGGTTTCGAACCCACGATTTGTGTCCGCGGAGACGAAGCCACTCCTTGCAAATGTCGATTTCGGGCCCGTCTTCATCGATCACCAGGTTTCGATAACCCCGAAAGTGTCGGGCGAAGTCCTAGCCCAAACCAGTGCCGGACCGCTTGTTGTCACTTCTCAGGATTCTGGTAAGCGACAGATTTTTGTGGCCTTCGAACCTCTGCAATCGGATTTTCCGCTCCAAGTAGGGTTCCCAATCTTCGTTGCCAACGCCCTTGATTTCCTAGCGGGAGGGGTAACGAGTTCAACGCTCGTCGTCAAGACTGGTCAACCGTTCAGCTTGCCAATTACCACCGAGGCAAGACTTACACTGCCATCTGGGGAAACGGTGAACCTCAAACCGACAGGTTCGAATTTAGTCGTGCGTGAGACTCGTAACGTCGGTGTTTATATTCTTGAATCGGAAGGCAAGAAACGGACGATTTACGCGACGCTTAAGAGTGATCGGGCATCAAACATTCGGCCAGAGAAAAACCTAGATCTCGGCGGAGGTCAAGTGAAGGCGAGCTTGGCTCCGATGAGGTTCGCCGACTTTTGGCGCCCCCTTGCCGCTCTCTGCATTCTCATCCTTTGTGGCGAGTGGTGGCTTTTTGCGAGGAAGAGCTGATGCGCTTCACGCAGCCGCTTTTCCTGCTGCTTTTGATACCGATCTTGGCGGGCCTATATTACAGCTACTCGCACGTGCACGGCATGGCGAAGGGACGAAAACTGTTCGCGTTCGGATTGAGATTCCTGCTTTTGGGGGCGATAGTGACTGCACTGGCGGGGCCGGAAGCCCGGCGTCCGAATCTTGGGATTTGTACGATCTTTGTCGTCGACCGGTCCGACTCGATAAGCGACAAGGATAGACGGAGTTCGGAGAGATTTGTCAACGATGCCATACGAAGCCTCGGTCCGAACGATCTTGCCGGGGTCATCGCTTTTGGCAAGGATGCCGTCATCGATGCGGCTCCAAGCGGTAGACGAGACTTAGGGCGGATCCTCAGCCAGATCGATGGGTCGGCCACCGACGTTGCGAGCGCGATCCGTCTTGCATCTGCATCGTTCCCTGAAGGTAAGGCCCGCCGGATTGTGCTGTTAACGGACGGTGACGAAACGAACGGGGACCTATCGGAGGCAGCGCAGGTGGCAGCCAGCGATGGCATCCCGATCGACCACGTTCCGCTAGGTCTCGGAGAACGGGCTGGCGAGGCTTCCGTAGCGTCGGTCGAACTGCCCTCGGAGATTCGAGTCGATCAGCCATTCGACCTTCGAGTCCTGGTGGATTCCACGGTTCAACAAAACGGTCGAATCGATATCGATCGAGACGGGATCTTGGTAAAGCAGGTACCGGTGAAGCTTGCCTCGGGCCGAAGTTCGATCGTCGTGGGTGAAAAGCTGTCTGACACCGGCTTTCATCGCTATCGGGCCACGTTGCATGCCGAACGAGACATCGACGACCGCAACAATGTCGGATTGGGTTTTGTTTCGGTAAAGGGTAAGCCCCGAATTCTGATCCTCCAGCAGAACCCGACCAAGAGCCCCTTGGCAGAGGCATTGAAGAAGAACGGCTTGCAAGCGGACGTAGTGGGCCGGGCGGGCATCCCCACAAGGGCGGAGGACTTTCAAGTTTATGATGCCCTCATCCTGAATGACATCAACGCCGACTGTTTCACACCCGCCCAAATGCAGTTGTTTCAGAGTGCGGTGCGAGACAGTGGAATAGGATTGGCGATGGTCGGGGGAGAGAACTCGTTCCTTCCCGGGGGCTACTTCGGGACGCCGATTGCAGAAGCTTTGCCGGTTGACCTGAACATCCGGCAGAGAAAGACGTTTCCCAGCATTTCAGTGGCGATCATGATCGACGCATCCGGGTCGATGGGCATGCTCGAAGAGGGCATCCAGAAGATTCGCCTGGCGGCAAAAGCGGCAGAGGAGACCGTCAAACTCATGTCGCCACAGGATCGAGTCGGTGTTGCCGGTAGCACCGACGGGATCGAATTTGTGGCTCCCATGCAGCAACTGACCGATAAACCAGCGGTGATCTCACAGATCGAAAGACTCTACGTGGGAGGCGGAGGCATCTATATTCAGCCATCGATGGTGAAAGGTGAAGAGGTGCTGAATCAGGAGACAACGCAAGTTAGGCACTTCCTTCTGTTTTCGGACGGCGACGACGCGGAGACGCAAGAAGGCAGCTTTGAGATTGCGGCCCGTATGCGAGCAAACAAGATTACAACATCTGTGGTTGCGGTGGGAGACGGTAAGGATGTTGGATTCCTCAGACAGCTAGCGGCCATCGGTGGCGGACGGTTCTATTTGGCCGACAAGGCGAGCAAGTTGCCTGCAATTGCGACACAGGACACATCAGTTATTGCTCGCTCAGCAATCGAAGAGGGTGTGTTCATCCCCAAGTTGGTGGCAGGGCAGCAGGTTTTGAAGGGAATCGAAGATTCCGGCGTTCCTCCCCTATTCGCTTACTGCTTGACCGATTCAAGACCTTTGGCATCCATCGCCATGAAGACGAATAAGGACGATCCTTTGCTGGCCACCTGGCAATACGGCCTTGGCACATCTCTGGCGTTCACTTCGGATGCCCAACCGCGTTGGGCAGCCAAATGGGTGGGCTGGTCAGGATTTGGGGCGTTCTGGTCGCAAGCTGCCCGCGATGTGTCCCGGCGAGCGACCCTCAACAACTACCAAGTTGCCGTCCATGAGGATGGCGGTCGGGGCAAGATCGAAGTCAGAGCTTTCGATAAGCTGGGAAATCCGATGGCGTCTACGAATGCAACCGTTCGCGTTGCGTTGCCAAGCGGAGCGTTTAAGGAAGTCAACCTGGATGAACAAGCGCCGGGAATGTTCACGGCCGGCTTTGATATCGGTGGAATTGGGACCTATATCGTGACGGTGGCCGAGCCGGATCCGGTTGGGGGCAAGCGCATATCCGCGACCGGTTTCTCGGTGCCATACCCTCCCGAATATCGTACATACCGAGCAAATCGCCCGCTTCTTGATCGAGTGAGCAAGGTGACCGGCGGATTGGGCATTTCAAAGCCTGCCGAGGCGCTTCGATCCGTTCCAAACCCCGGTGTCTCGATCACGGAGCTTTGGCCCGCATTGCTCATGTTCGCTGCGTTCCTGCTGCCGGTCGACGTCGGCGTTCGTCGATTGGCCTTGCCGCTTGGTGAACTGGTTGCGAAAGCTTTGGCCCGGCTGCGCTCTAGAAAGCTCAATCAGCCAAATACTCAACAGGAAGTGGTCGGACGACTCCACCAAGCGAAGCACAGGGCCAATCGAGAGGTGTCGTCCGAACCGGTCATTCCGATTATCATCCAGAGCAAGGATTCCTCTAAATCGACCGGTGACACAAACCCGCCACCCAGAACGGGCGCCTCGGCGGCCCAAAGCCTGCTTGATGCCAAACGTAAACGGGAAAAGTAACATGTTCGGCGAGAGAAAAACCCGATGGCTCAAGGGCTCCTTCTTGGTCGCGGCAACGAAAGGCGAACTCGCCTATTCCACAATTATTTGGATCTGATCAGTGGCCCTATGTATTCGAGAAGGCTACGAATGAGTTTGGCGTCGACCAGAGTGGAGTTCCTGTAGTAGTAAATTGCGACCCATTCGTCCTTTCTTGGATAGCTGAATCCCTGCATTTTGTCCGGGAAGTCGATAGTCTCCTCACCGTTCACAAGTAGCTTCTTTGAGAATCCGGTGTATCCATATTTGAAGGTTGGCTTGTCGACATCGCTTTTCCGAAATTCGCGGATGTGGAGGTGTGAGGCGCCAGAATGAGAAATTAGGGTTTCCGGCTTCAAATCGGGCGCCTGACCTATAGATTCATCGAGCCAGTGCCATTCCGATGGCAACTCGATTGCGAGCCCGTCGTCAAGTCGTAGGGTGGAACGCATGATTGAAACTGGCGATGGAATTCCGGATACTTTTGCGAAGGAGGAGACCTGTCGGAGGGGATGCGACGCCACTGCGGACCTCCAGTCCTTGGTGGCAAATTCACCGACGAGCCAAATAGTTGGGTTGAAGCCGTACACGAGCGTTTTCTTACTGCGAGGCCAAATACAGACCCCTTCGCTTGCCGTAAACATGAGAACTGACCCGGAATGAACACGGTGGATTTGTTCTAGCCTCTCTACCAAGTCCGATCTTGAGAGCGTCGTCGGCAATGGGCTAAATGTCAGTTCGCTCTTGTCAGGCCCACCCCAAATCCCGTCTGCGCGACGCACCCAGGCAGGCTGGGAGTTGCATCCAAACAAGGTCGCGCAAACCAACAACGTGCCCCATTTTGGGTAAACGGACAATCGCCGACTTGGTTTCACCTGAGGCCCTGTGTACTCGACATCACCCATGCGCCTCTATAAGGCTACTCTGTCCCGCTGAATACCGCGAGTCGGATCGATCACGCTTCGATTCGGAACGTTCTGATTGGATTGTGCCCGTTACGCAACTTAGAACTAAAAAGGAGAATGACGTGGACTGCTTGCGGACCACCAAAGGTCAGAATGGCATAGCCAACCTCGACGTACTTGGATCTGCAATTCTGGCTCCCTTGGAGCCAATGCCATGGCAAATTATGTCAAGCGGCAAATCGCAATCTCTCCACTTGCTCCAGATATTTGGATCGCTCTTTCTGCTCGAGTTGCTCTCCCATACATTTGTTGAGCGAACGGAATACTCCCTTCGTTCAAGTTTTGGTTTCCGCTTGGGTAGCGCCTGTGTCCGCCGTGTGTTCCGTCCGGCCTGAGAGCCAGCTTGTTCAGTGGTTGGCACACCATCAATCGGACGAGTGAAGCGAACCACGACACCAGAGTTCAACACAAACAGCCCTCATAAGGAAACTCTGGTTCGGTAACTTTACTTCCTGAAATCCCTGAGAGTCAGTTGGTGGGCTATTCCACTCACGCCTTCTCCAACCGCCGAATGCGGTTGCATGGCATTCCGGCGCTCAATTTGGGGTTTATCTAACGCGATTCTCAAAAAGCGGCCCAGCCCCGCCGCATCAAGACCGGAATCAGTCGGTCAGATTCGGAAAAGAGCCAGCCTAATGGTCAACGGTATGGAATTTTGGTACGACCCGATTTGGATGGAAGAGGTGGTCTGAAACTGTTACCGACCTCCTGGGGGCATGTTGGTGGTTAAGAATCGGAGGAGAAGTTCGTATAGATGTCGCGTCGTGCCGGCGCCTTCACTGATGCTGTGGGTGCGGTTTGGATAGACCATGAGCTGAAATGGCTTGTTATCTGCTACGAGTTCATTAATAAGGCGCTCAGTGCCTTGATAGTGGACATTATCGTCTCCAGAACCGTGAACGATAAGGAGGTTGCCCTTAAGCTGTTTGGCGAACGTAATTGGCGAGCATTCGCGATAAGCGTCCGGATTGTCTTGAGGTGTGCCCATGTACCGCTCTTGATAAATCGTGTCGTACAGACGTGTGTCGGGAACCGGCGCCACCGACATGCCGAGCGCGTAGAGCTCCGGATATCGGAAAAGCATGTTGAGCGTCATCGATCCACCACCGCTCCAGCCCCAGATTCCGATCCGGGTGGGGTCTACAAAAGGCATGGCGGAGAGCTGTTTGGCCGCAGCGGCTTGGTCGTCCGAAGCCACGATGCCGATCTTTTTGTAGACCGATTTGCGCCACTTGCGCCCCTTTAGGGTTGGCGTACCACGGTTGTCGACGCTAGCCACGATATAGCCCTTCTGAGCGATCATTTGGTGAAAAAGGTAGTCAAATCCCTCCCACTGGTCGTGCACCGTGGTACCCGCAGGTTCGCCGTAAACCTCGAAGAACAAAGGATAGCGTTTCTTGACATCGAAATCTGGCGGGAAGATGATGCTTGCGTCCATCTGCTCGTGGTCCGCGCTCTCAAGCTTGATAAGCTTCCCAGGCCCGAGCCTTAACGTCTTTAGCTTGGCCTTCAGAATCGCATTATCGCCGAAAATCCGAAGGGTGTGGTGGTCGGGCAAGCTTACTAACTCTCGTTCGGAGGGGATGCCAAAGCTCGATTGGGTGTGTACGGCCACATTTCCATTAGGAGACAGCCGGTACTCGTTGGTGCCTGTAGCGGTCAGCGGAGTTAGGAGTTTCACCTTTGGGTGGTCGAACTCCGTCGAGTAAAGGTAGGCCTGGGTGGAGTTCTCAGGGGAGGCTGTGAAATAGATGACGCCATGCTGAGAATCGATTCCGGACAGATCTTTGACATCAAAGTCTCCCGGAGTGATGTCGCGCACTTCGGATCCATCTCGTGATATCGAGTACATGTGCCGCCAGCCGTCGTGCTCGCTAAATATTGCGAACCGTTTCCCACCGTCCATCCACTTAACGCCATTCGGCCCAGTGTCCAAGATGTCCACCCAAGCGTCGTCTGCATCGGTATAGATGATTTTGGACTCGCCCGTAACTGCATCCGCAATTCTGTATTCGTCGCGATCCTGCTTCCGGTTTAGTTTCTGATAGATGATCTCATTCGAATTGTCGGCCCAATCCATTCGGGCGATGTATCCCGACTTCGAGTCGGCCGAGTCATTGATCCATTTGGTTGAACTGCCGTCGACTGAGACGATTCCAATCCTGACGGTTGGGTTCGCTTCCCCAGTTTTCGGGTAGGGGAATTGCTTGATCGTCGGATAGAGGGAGTCCGTGTCATCGATCAACGTGTAAATCGGTTCCATACTGCTGTCCAACTGCCAGAAGGCGATTTTTTGGCTGTCAGGACTCCAGCGCCAGCCATCGCGCAAATCCAGCTCTTCCTCATACACCCAGTCGAAGGTGCCATTGATGAGGGTTTTGCCGCCGTCCTTGGTGAGTTGGGTGGTCTTGTTGGTGCTGAGGTCCTGGACGTATAAGTTGCTGTCGTAAACATAACCAGCTTTGGTTCCATCCGGCGAAAGTTTTGCGAACATCAGGCTGCTCGGTTTTGCGAGGTTGCCGAGTTGTCGTAATTCATTCTTCTTGACGTTGTAGATCCAATAGTCGCCTTGAGTGTGCTGTCTCCAGACCTTTACCGAGTCGGTGAAAATCAGCAGTTGGTTTTCGTCGTCTGAAAGCCAAAACCGCTCAATTTTGAGAGGCTTGGAAAAACCGGAGGGAATCAACTTTCGACCAGAGACGATCGTTTTTTGTCTTCCCGTAACCGAGTTGATTTTGACGATATCCGATTCCCCTTGTTCGGCAACCAGATTCACGCCATCGGTCATCCAGTCTCCCTCCGGTTCGAACCCCGTCTCGCCAAACTCGCCTCCAAACAGCCGGTCGAATGTGATCTCACCCTTGTCATCGGAACTGGGGTCAATGACGGACGGATGGAGTCCGGGTCTCACTAGGAGGAGCGCAAGTATCAGCGCACACGTAGGCATTAGGGGATGATACGCAATCGAACTCGAAAGCGTAGCCACTGAGTGGAAGAACGTGCCCTGGACGGGTAAGAAATCCTCATTCGAAGTCTTGAATCAGCAATATAGGTCGCGTATGACCGCCCGAGAATGGCGGCAAGATAACAGATCCGTGCTGTCGCTGAATTGGTCGATGTTGCCGATGTTTCTCCGTTCTGCCAGCGCTTTGACTTGTGGATCCTCTATCCCTTTTCGCAACGCCGCCGCAAAGCCGGATGGAAGGGCAATCGTGGAAAAAGGTCGATCATGGAAGGGTTGGACTCTTGCCGGTCTAGGAGGCATAAGATCCATATCATTCTGTTTTGCGGCGATCGCTTCGTAACCTTGAGCGAGCGCCGAATCGCGTTTTCTCCACCCTCTCGCCCTAAGAACGTCGTGGAAGATAGGCGACAGCGATTCTGCACAAGCTAATTGCTGAAACGCAGTGCCAAACCACTTGGCATAGGGTTCATAGACCCGCTCCATTAGAAAGCAGAGCCGCATCAAGTCTCGGGTCAATCGAGCAGCGATGACCGATGCTCCCAATTCGTCACCGACAAACCCGGCTCGCCCAACTAGGTGCTCTTCTTGGCCAATACGCTCCCAACCCGATGCCAAGAGGTAGCGCCAGACGTCGTTCGGATAGTAGTTCAACCGCCTTTGGACCATGGCGAGCTTGAGGTCGTCCCGAAAGAGAGTGCCGTCTGCGATGCTGCGAAGTTCTTGTTGAGGAACTGATAACCAGTCAGCCGGGAGCATTGGCTCATTGACGTCTATGCCGAGAACATCACTGAAGAACTTGCGCGAGGTAACGATCTCAACTCGGTGGCGGGATGGCATGTGGCTTTCGAGAGTGGTCACGTACGCTGTCGGGTATCCGAGGAACTTCGGAGGAAGCTCTTCACTCAGAGTGGCGGAGATCTGCGGAGCAAGGGAAGCATAATCATCCTCCGGGAGGAAAAGCTGTAAACGTGGTCCCCAATTGTGGTCACGCGACATAGGCGTGTCAAAGCCCATCACTTCCGACCCTGGACCGATGAGGGCGGCGCTATACGGAAGACTGGGATAGCCTCGATTCAAGAGTGGACCTACCACTTCGTCGTAGAAGCGTCGGCACAGGGTACGACCTGCAACGAACTTAGGACTTCGTCGTGCCTTTTGATTCACGGTCGGATTTTACATAAATCTTAATTACTTCCAAGTCTGTGTCGTGAGAGTGCTAGAACCACCGGAGCGAACTTTCTTTCAAAGGTTCCCCTCTCTCTCATATGCTGTTGCCTTGTTGTATCGTATTCGCCAGTCTCCTACCGATTCGCGCGATTCCTCCGGCTGAAATGTCTCCTGCCGCTAAGAAGTACTTGGATGCAGCACTCGACGTGATCGAAAAGAAATCCATCAGGCGTGACGTTGATTGGTCCAAGATGCGATCCTCGGCCTATGCCCAGGTTGCGGATGCCCAGACTCCAACTGACACCTATAAAGGCATTCGCTATGCCCTTTCGTTCGTCAACGATGGTCACAGCGGATTCTTCACCGCCAAAGACATGAAAGAGATGGATAAGGGGGAGGCGCGGAGTCCAGGGATGATGGTCCTGGATTGCTATGTCGTGAAACTCGCTCCCGGCGGCCCGGCTGAAGCGGCTGGTCTAAAGCTCGGGATGCACGTACTTCAAGTAAACGGTCAGCCTGTTTCGGATACGCCGTCATTTTACGACGAGTATTGGAAAGCTATGGGGCAAGGGGATGGGAGAATGACGCTCCTGGCAGAGGATCGCCAAGGCAAACATGCCTCTTATACAGTTATCCCAGGAAAGACTACTGTGATCGTGCCGCCAAGTGGCGGGCGTCTCGATGGAGGCTATGGCTACATAAACGTTCAAGAATTTGAAGGCAATTCACGATTGATGAGGAAGTACGCAAACCAGATACAAGACCTCATCAGGACGACGGATGCCTCCGATATCAAGGGGTGGATCGTTGATTTGCGGCTCAACGGCGGTGGAAATATGTATCCGATGATTGCCGGACTGGGCGCACTATTCGGAGATGGGGATTTAGGGTCCTTTATATCGTCGACTGGAGCCGATAAGTGGGGTTACAAGAAAGGTAGCGCCATAGAAGGTGGCCACTCTGTTGTCGGAATCAGGCCATACAAGTTGCTACACAAGGGATTGCCAATCGCGGTCTTGATCGCAGGTCCCACCGCAAGTTCCGGTGAGGCGGTCGCAATCTCGTTCATCGGGTTAAACAAGACCGTGCTGGTCGGCGGTCCGACCCAAGGACTAACTACCGCAAACGAGTTTGAAACGCTTTCCGATGGAACGGTTATCAACCTCTGTGAAGCCGTCGAAGCCGACCGAACGGGGAAGAAGTACGGGGTGCCGATTCGCCCTGAGATCTTTGTCCGGACCTCCTGGGCGAAATACGGTACCGACGAAGACCCCGTCGTTCTGGCGGCGAAGAAATGGATTGACGAGCAGTAATTGTAGGTAGGCAATGCCTGAGTCGATGCTCGACTTGGGACCTACCAGCCTCTGCCCGCCATCAATTCCTTCTCGCTGAGGGACCCGACGTTAATTCCGACCATCGCTTCGCCCAGTCCTGCGCTGATCTCGGCTAGCTTCTTTGCGTCTTTATAGAACAGAACCGATTCGACAATTGCTTTCGCGCGCCTTTGAGGGTCGCCAGACTTGAAGATGCCCGAGCCGACGAATACAGTTTCTGCGCCCAATTTCATCATCATCGCAGCATCCGCAGGAGTTGCAATGCCGCCTGCCGAGAAGTTTGGAACCGGAAGTTTGCCTAGTTGCTTGACTTCACGGATTAAATCGATGCTTGCTTGATGTCGCTTGGCCAAAACGAAGAGCTCATCTTCCCGCGCGTTTTCAACCTCTCGAATCTCACGCATGATCGTTCGCATATGGCGGACCGCCTCCACCACGTCGCCGGTGCCGGCTTCGCCTTTCGTGCGAATCATGGCCGCACCCTCGGCACAACGGCGAAGAGCCTCACCAAGGTTGCGCGCTCCGCAAACGAATGGGATGGTGAAGGCATGCTTATCGACATGGTTTTCTTCGTCGGCCGGGGTAAGAACCTCGCTCTCGTCAACGAAGTCGACTTCCAGAGCCTGAAGAATCTCTGCCTCGACGAAATGACCGATTCGGCACTTGGCCATCACGGGGATTGTCACCGCTTCTTTGATTCCGATGATCATTTCCGGGTCGCTCATGCGAGAAACGCCGCCGTCACGGCGAATGTCGGCTGGGACACGCTCAAGGGCCATTACCGCGACTGCGCCTGCGTCTTCGGCAATTCTAGCTTGATCAATGTTGACGACGTCCATGATGACGCCGCCTTTTAGCATTTCTGCCAATCCGACCTTTTCTCTCCAAGTCTTCCGTGCAGCGCCGATGTGTTGATCCAAAATGTTGCTCATAGCTAATCTTCGGGGGATAAGTTGCTGGGTTTGTGGCAACCCAAAGGTTTTCTCGCAGGCATTCCGCCGCCCCCGTATGGGTCGTGCCTGCTAATGGCTCAGTATACCGTCCACCCATTTGAACCTCGGTCGGTTCAGTTGTAATGGGTTCTCGGGAGTACAGCTTGGGCGATGATCTCGCATACTCTAAATCGGTGGAAGCAACTTTCGACAGGGCTCTCAAGCTAAGTAAGGACGTTGTTGCGTCTGCCTCGTCCATTAATCGGGTTGCCAAACAGACAAGTGCCGATGCGGCAGCATGGGCTTTCGGGCAGTGGGAACTAAGAAAGCGCTCTCGCGCCAAATTTGAGTTGGCTGACCAGATGCTCTTTGTGCGGGAGGCGCTTGAGCAGTCTACGCATGAGCGTGTTGCCGCTTACCACGCTAACTTATTCCCGCCAGGAAGGCTCGTGGCAGACTTAACCGTCGGAATCGGGGCTGATCTCATCGCATTGGCGAAACGAGGACCCACGGTTGGATTTGAAATAGATTCTGAGCGAGTCGAATTGGCTGAATACAACCTGCAGGCGCATGCCTTATCGTCAAATCTGAAGGCTGAGGACTGCCTTGCCGCGACATGGGACTTTGAGTATGCGTTCGCCGATCCAGCCCGTCGCGTTGAAGGGCGCCGAACGCTTGACCCCACCCAATTTGCGCCCAATCCAGAAGATATCGGAAAAAGACTCGCATGTCTCGCTCTCGGCGCGATGAAGCTCAGCCCGCTTCTGTCCGACACTTTTCTTGAGACACTCGGGTCGAGGTTGGAGTTCATCTCATTCGGGGGGGAATGCCGAGAGGTGCTGGCAATTACGGGTCGAAATGCGGTCTCCGGACGTATAGCTGTTCACATCGAATCTGGAGAACAGCTTGAAGCGTCGGACCTACCTTGCGCCGTCGATGTGCCATCCGAATTCTTATTCGACTCCGATCCGGCGGCTGTCAGGGCTCATGGATTGGGGACGGTATGCAGGAGACACGACCTTCTTCCGCTTGGCGATTCCAACGGATATTTAACTGGATATGAGCCGGTCATCACGCCCTGGCTGCGGGCGTATCGCGTTCTTTTTTGCGGCAAAGGTGATGCGAAACAGACGCGGAAAGCGCTGCGCGAACTGGACGGACATGTCTTCGAGATCAAACAGCGGGGAGTGAAAGCCGACATTGTAAAGCTCGGACGCGAGTTTTCCGGATCTGGAAATCGACCCCTGAGCTTAGTCCTTTGGCCCGACGGTTTTAGCGTAAGGCACTTGCTCGTGGAACAACATGTTCGCTAGTCTCTTAGCCCCAGTGGGAGTTAGATTCAGGTCCGCAATTCGACTCCGGGCCCCGATCGATCAACTAAATGGGCAGCGCGACCTGTGATCTGAGGCAAGTCAAACAGCGTCCTTCGCTGCCCATCACGATTGGTTTTACTCTTCGCGTGCTTCCTTTTGGAGTTTCGCATACTCTTCAGGGCTGAGCGGCTTTGGGGCTTCCGAGTCGATACCGGGATCTGGACTGCCTACTTCCACGTCCGAACCTTCGGCGGTGACATCCGAGAAACCATCTACTTCTCCATCTGTTCCAAATGCATTCATCTTCGTTCTCCTTTGCGCATCCAACCGCGCATATGTATTTGTACGCGCTATGTGCCAGATCATTATCAGACAGGTTGTGGGTTTCCGACCATCGACCTCGGGGAAATGTTCCGCGCCGTAGTTCAATCTGAGAGAGGCACTCGAGGCTTGGAATTCACACCGTATGACGGCTGTTCTTCGTAGTTGAGTTAATGGTCAAGGGGGGCTGGGGATTCATAGTCGGTCGGGCTCTGGCCGTGTGGTTCGCGGTCATCACGCTTCGAGAACTGGGTGCGGTAAATGGAATGGTGAATCAGGCAAGAGCGTCATCGAGCCGCGGTGTTGATATTTACGTGCTTGCCGCCATGCAAACTGCTGTTGCTCTTGCCACTGCCGTGCTGGCCGCTTTGCTCATGGCAAGGCCTTCTGAAGTGGCAGAATTAGCCCCAAGGCTCGGTGAATCCGTCAATGGATTTGAACTCAACGGAGGAAGTAGCCTCAAGAACGCGCTTGGTGTTGCCGTTGGTTGGGCGTTTTTTCTGAGCGGGCTGATTTCCGTTTTGGACGCACTTATTGAAAAGTGGCTCATTGTGGAACTCCGGATGGAAAGCTTGAGATTTCTACAACAGGACTGGATCAAGCCCCTCACCTTTCCGCACTCGGCTTAATTGTACTGGTCCTCTATGGCTACCCAACCTTCATGAAGGAATTCGCGTCGATCATGAACCCTCCCCTCGATTGAATAATTTGGATTGGAAAATCGGTTTTTTGCCGGATCACTGCTTCGATGAATCTAATGGGTTTGTTGCCGCCTACCTTGGCACATGAGACATGAGGATCTGGGTTTTGTGGTCAGTCGGGCGCTGTCAGTATGGATCGCCTCTATCTCAATCAGAGAACTCTATCCCATTATTGCCTCGGCACTCCAAGTACATTGGGCTTCATCGAATCACAGTGACAAGTTCGGCGTGAGCATGTTCGTAGGCCAATTGGCCGTCGAAGTTGCGAGGGTTGGCCCTGCAACGTTGTTGTGGACGAAGGCGAGTTCGTTTGCTTCAGTTCGCGACAACGAATTGGCGAACCCCGAATTGATGACCTTAGGTCCTGATGAGTTTCAACCTGCAGTGATGACCGCGGTGGGGTTGATCATTTTGCTTCAAAGCCTCGCTACAATCGGAGAAGTCTTAGTCGATCGGCTTCTTGTCAAGGACGTTCATGGCGTTAAGCCTATGTCCGCTCGCATCGACTGGCAGGGGGTGGTTTTTGAGGCAATCGTGGGTGCGATTGTCCACATCACCTGCCTTTATCCCAATTGGTTCCGGAAATTGATCGCATTCGGCAACTATTCCGAAACTTGAAACAGATCGAGGCAAACGCCCGTCCCTTGGCGACAAGAATGTAATCGCGAAGTGTAACCCTTGCACCTGGCTTCGCGAAATACGCTTTGATGACCATTGGAACGCTTCTTTTCGAATACTATCGCCACCATTACGGCGAGTATCAAGCAAAGAACCTCTTGCGGCTACGCGCCGCTGAGAGGAGATCGCGCATCGACTTCCTGGAGCGCCTGCTCACGGGCGAGACCGATACGAGTCAGCCTCTGTGGCCGGAGATGGCCTACGAAAAGAAGACGATGCTTAGAAGGCGTACCGAGGCCATTCAGTTGATCACCCGAAAGGCACGGGTCGAACTGAACCTAATAGCGGTTCGAGAAGGGCTATCGGATTTTGAGACCGCCCACTATGGTGACGAAAGTCTCGAGACAGCACGTAAGATCCTCGAATTCCGCGAGAGGCTGAACCAATTGGAGAGGGATGCAGAGGAAGTCGGGAAGGTCGTCGAGAGCCTGAAGGACCAATTACGGAGTTTAGAGGGGCAGATTAAGTGCACCTCTATGGCAAATGCCCTGGTAAAGCCAGACGGCACGAGTCGCGTCGAATCAGGGGATTCGTAACTGGGCAGAACACCAAAAACAGGCAATAGACGACGAGTTCGACAGATCCCGCCGGTTGGTCTGCAAATATGGTTGAGCTACCGGCGAGGGAGGTTCGTTCAGGTGAGCGAGGTTAAATAGGGTAATGCGACCGCCCTACGCGCCCGTGATCGAATCGTTGCCTGCCACAACGCCGTTTGTGGGACCGGAGGCGCTGTCGCGCCGCACCGGACGAGACATCGAATTGAGGTTGGGAGCGAACGAAAGCCAGTTCGGACCGTCGCCTCACGCGGTCGCAGCAATGAACAAGCAGGCATCCAGGGCCCAAAACTATGGAGACCCTGAGTGTTTCCTGCTCAGGTCGGAACTCTCTCATCAATTGAACGTGGGTATCGGAAATGTGTCGATTGGGGCGGGAATCGACGAACTGCTGGGGCTTTGTTGTCGCCTGTACGTCCAACCTGCCACGCCTATCGTAACGACCATTGGAAGCTATCCGACCTTCGACTACGTGGCCTCGGCGTGTGGGGCCGAATTTCACCGCGTGCCCTATGCGCGAGAGGCGCTCGATCTTGATGCCCTTGTCGATATCGCTTGCCGCGTCGATGCACGAATTCTGTACGTCGCCAATCCGGATTATCCATCTGGTTCGTGGCATTCTCCAGAGAGGATTGTTGAACTCAGAAGACGCATGCCTCAAAACTGCGTGCTCCTGTTGGACGAGGCTTACTCCGATTTTGCACCGGCGACGCCGGCTTTGGACCCTTCTGACCCTCAGGTAATCCGGCTTCGAACGTTTTCCAAGGTTCACGGGATGGCCGGTATGCGAGTCGGATATAGTGTGGGTCATGAGGACCCTATCAAGGCCCTCGACAAGATCCGCCTCCATTTTGGGGTGAACAGCGTTGCCCAAGCGGGCGCCTTGGCCTCTCTTAAAGACCCTTCGCATGTTGCGTTCGTGGTGGCGGAAAACGAGCGCGGTCGCGTCGAACTGACTGAGTTCTTCGCGACATTTGGACTGCGAACGCTTCCTTCATACACTAATTTTGTGACGGTCGACGTGGGTTCAAAGCTCCGGGCGGAGGCGATTCTAGCCAGGCTCTGGGAGCGCGGGGTGTTCATCCGCAAGCCAGGTTTGCCTCCACTGGACGGCTGTATCCGAGTCACGATCGGTCGACCAGAACAGCGTGCCCGCTTTGCGGACATATTCCGAAGCATTCTGCAATCTGACTAGATAGCAGCGTAGTGGGTGGTGATCCTAGAACGCGTGCGAGAAGGACAAGCAAGAGGCTTATGTCAGGCATCGTCGAGGCCAAGTGCGAGATTCTTCTTACTTGAACATGGGTTAATTCTCTCTTGTCAAATTCTCATTGAATTTTCATAAATGCAGACCACCATGCGCTTATAAACAAACGTGCGAGCCGTTCGGTCGCCGTTTTTTAGGAGACCGCATGTTGAACCGACGCTTCTTGATTACCGCTGGCTTGCTGGCCCTTGCACTTCTTCCCGCTATCGTGCGTGCGCAAAGCGAAGGTTTTGATGCCGGCGATCTCAGCGATCCCTGGGAGACTTTGAACCTGAGTTCCAAGACGAAGATACAACTCAGTTTCCGGAACGCAAATGTGGACAACGTCATTGCGATGTTAGAGAAGGCAGCGAATGTCACAATCGTAAAGGATCCCACTCTAATCGGCCCTATCACCGTCACGACTTCATCACCTGTTGGGTTGTCAGAAGCGTTCTACACCTTTGACTCCGTCCTGCGATTGCGCGGATTTCAGATGAGCCGCCAAAGAAAGCTGCTTGTCATCAAAGCGACTCCAAAGCAAGCGGTTCGTGGAGGACCATCGGGAGGCTTCGTTGGGACCGGAGGGCCAGGCGGCGGACCTGGTGGTGGGGGGGCAAGCCAAGTTCAGTTTTACAAACTGACTTATGCCAGTGCGAGCCAGGTCTCAAGAGCGATCAATGAGGTTTTCCAATCCGGCTCAAGCGTCAATTTTGCTTTACGTATTGGTGGAGGTCCTGGCGGATTCGGAGGACCTGGTGGGGGGCCCGGCGGAGGCCCTGGCGGGTTTGGTGGCCCCGGTGGTTTTGGCGGACCGGGTGGTGACGCTGCTGCCATTGGCGGCGGGGGTGGACAGGCAATGTCTACCGCGACTGCGAATGTCCACGCGTCTTACGAGGATTTCAGCAATTCAGTGATCGTCTATGCGCCAGCTTCCATGCAGTCGCAGGTAGCGGCACTGATCAAGCAGATCGATACCAGGCAGATATCGGCAGTGAAGTCGAAGACGTTCAAATTACAGTTTGCCAATGCGTCCGATCTCGCGACCGTCATGCAGAGCGTGCTTGTCGTCAATGCAGGCACGGGCAGAGGCGCTCAAACGGCCACGACAAGCCAACAGGGTGGGGGTGGATTCGGTAGGTTTGGCGGGGGCGGTAATTCAAGTCAAAGTCAATCTCTGGCGGTTGCGGACTCGCGCACGAACTCCATCGTCGTCTCCGGGAGCGAGGACCAGATTAACCTGGCCGTAAAAATCGTATCGGACCTTGACCAGAAGATGCCATTTGTGACAACTACGTTTGTCGTCCAGCTTCAAAATGCTCGATCCGATACGGTTGCAAACCTATTGACAGCGGCTTTTGGCCAACGTACAGGATCTAGTACGAGTCGGACTACCACGATTACCCCTACCAATAACACGTTTAGCTCCTCCTCCTCTACATCATCGAGCGGTACAAGAACTCCCACGCAGGGCGGGAACACCGATACAAGCCAAGGTTTGGCACTAAATCTACAGGACCCAAATGCGGCAAGCGGGGAACTCCTGACTTCGGTCGGGGTTACCCAAGGCTTCGGTGGCGGCTTCCCGGGTGGAGGCGGGGGAGGACAGAGCAGTGGTCAGCGTAGCTCCACCTCGAGCACAACTGCCAGTAACGGGCAAGCGCTTGGATACGATTCGAACGGCAAAGTGATAGGCGTGCATGACCTTACGGGGCAGGTCACCGCAATCTCAGACCCCAACACGAATTCCCTCATTATTGTGACCACTCCAGATAACCTTGATTTGGTCAAAAACGTTGTTGACCAGCTTGACAAGATTCCGGAACAGGTCATGATCCAAACCATCATTGTAGAAGCAACTCTAGATAAGGCTAAGCAGTTCGGTTTGGAGTGGAGTTACGCCCAAAAGAGCCAAGGGATAACAAATTCCCTTGGGCAGAACTTTGGCCTTCAATCAACGACTCCTGCGTTGCAGGGGCTTAGTTATGCCCTATCTGGCGGGGATTTAACCGGCTTCTTTAACATGCTTCAGACGGATTCAAAGTACCAGGTTCTTTCGACTCCCAGGATCTTCACCTCTAATAACATGGAGGCTCAGATTAACATCAGTCAGAGCATCCCCTATGTAGTGAGTACGGTTCAGAGTACAACCGGTACGTACAGCTATAACTATGCTTTTCAAGACGTAGGCATTGTGTTGACCGTTACGCCGCACGTAACCAGCAACGGTTACGTCACGATGGACGTGACGCAAACGGCAAACGATCTGCAAGGCTACACGTCTTTCAATGCGCCCATCGTGAACCAGCGGGAAGCTGAGACGACGGTATCGGCCAAAGACGGCGAGACCATCATCCTGGGAGGGATGATTCGCAATCAAATCACGGCGACCGTCAACAAGATCCCTTTGCTGGGTGACATTCCGGTTCTAGGCAACTTGTTCCGCAATACGTCGAAAGACAATCAAAAGACGGAATTGCTCGTGTTCCTAACTCCCCATGTCGTTCGGGATCCAGCGGAAGCGAAGAAACTCAAGGATGAGAGCGAAAGACAAGTAAGTCCAGACATTCTAGAACTGCTGAACGATCAAACAAAGTCACCGGCGAAGGGCAAGGCCAAAGGCTAATCCCGACGGATGAGGACACTAACATCGAAAAGAGTGGAATAACGTAGCCATGGAATGGTCCGGATTGCAGTACCCGGGTTAAACTCCTTGACATGGCAAAGTTGCTCGGAATCGATGTAGGCACATCGGGATGTAAGGTTCTGCTTATCGATGAGACAGGCCGAGTTCTAAAACAGGCGTCGGCAGAATATCCGCTAAGCGTTCCCCGCCCGATGTGGTCGGAGCAGAACCCCGACGATTGGTGGGATGGAGTTCAAAAGTGTCTCGCGGAGATTGACGAGCCGATCATCGACGGCATTGGTGTCACCGGCCAAATGCATGGGGCCGTCTTCCTGGATGAGTCAGATGAGGTCATCAGGCCCGCCATTCTGTGGAACGACCAAAGAACGTTCGAAGAATGCAGAGAAATCGATCACGTGGTTGGACCAGAAAAGGTGAGGGAGATTACGTGCAATCCGCCTCTTACCGGCTTCCAGGCGCCAAAACTCTTATGGCTTCGAAACAACGAACCGGATAACTATAGAAAAGTACGATCTCTTTTGTTACCGAAGGATTACATACGGTTTAAGCTCACTGGGGAAAAGGCGACCGAGGTGAGCGACGCAAGCGGAACAGGCCTATTCGATGTTCCAAATCGGAAGTGGTCGACCGAAATGATCGATATCCTGGGGCTTGATTCGGGGATTTTTCCACGAAGCGTTGAGTCATCCGAGATCACGGGGAGAACGTCGAACGGCGTCGCGGTTGTGGGCGGCGGTGGAGATCAGGCAGCGGGAGCAGTTGGCACCGGCGCCGTATCAAAGGGCATCATAAGCGTGAGTTTGGGTACGAGCGGGGTTGTCTTTACCGCCATCGACGCCCCCAATTACGATGAGGGAGGCGCGGCGCACACTTTCTGCCATGCAAATGGGAAGTGGCACGCGATGGGGGTCATGCTTTCGTGCGGAGGGGCCCTTCGGTGGTTTCGAGATACGCTCGGCGGAGGATTGAATTACGATCAAATCGCAGAAGAGGCCAAGAAGTCGCCTGCGGGCAGCGAAGGAATGACATTCTTGCCCTACCTGACCGGAGAGCGTTGTCCGCATAACGACCCCTTCGCTCGCGCTGCTTTTGCCGGCATTACGTTGGGCCACTCACGTACTCACTTTTGCCGGGCAGTTTTTGAGGGAATTTGTTTTGGCCTGTTGGAAGGGTTCGACCTGTTAATCGGGCTCGGCGCAACTGCTGATGAAATTCGAGTAACCAGTGGAGGCGCCAAGAGCGCATTTTGGATTCAGATGCTTGCCGACGTATTTCAAAAGCCCTGTTCGACCCTCGAATGCGACGAGGGGCCCGCGTATGGAGCCGCAATTCTGGCTGGGGTGGGCGTCGGAATTTGGCAAAACGTGGCTTCTGCTTGTGAAGAAACGATTAAGATTCGTGGCACTGTGACGCCTGCTAGTACTGATTACAGTGCCTCATATGACAAGTATCGCGATCTTTATCGAAAAACACGTGACTGGAACCCCACATAACGTGCGATAATGGACAGCTTTGTGCCTCTTTTAATGCTCCTTTACGAAGGGAATTATCTGGTAGCATAAGGCCCAATTCTTTGGAGCACTGTCCAACATACACATGACGATCGACCAGAACCAGACGCCTGTGGGTGAGGAAGAAGCCCAGCAGACTGCAGAAGCGGCTGCCCAGGCGTCCGACGCACTCTCCGTTACCGAGCCGGTAAACGAACTTACGCCAGCTGCCACTTTGGCAGTTGACGGTGACCAAAGCACTGAATCCCTAGTGCCAGAACCTGCGAACTCGGATGAGCCGCAAGTTGAAACGAGCGCAGAGCCAGAAGCGGCAGCTGAAGCGCCCCAGCAAGTCGAAGTTGCCGCAGAACCAGAAGTGGCAGCTGAAGCGCCCCAGCAAGTTCAAGTTGCTGCAGAGCCAGAAGCAATAGCGGAAGCCCCTCAGCAAGTTCAAGTTGCTGCAGAGCCAGAAGCAATAGCGGAAGCCCCTCAGCAAGTTCAAGTTGCTGCAGAGCCGGAAGCAGTAGCGGAAGCCCCTCAGCAAGTTCAAGTTGCTGAGGAGCCGGAAGCGGTAGCGGAAGCCCCCCAGCAAGTTCAAGTTGCTGCGGAGCCGGAAGCGGTAGCGGAAGCCCCTCAGCAAGTTCAAGTTGCTGAGGAGCCAGCAGCCGTTGCTCCCGTTGTGGAGGAGCCTGCGGTTATTGCTCCCGTAGCTATTGAGTCTGCGCCTCACGTTCAGGTTGCGATTGCGCCCGAGGTATCCAGGCGAGACGAGAAGGCGGATGCGGCGCTCTTTGAAGCGGCGATGCGTGGCGACTTCGGCGAAGAAACGAGCCCGAGCGAAGGCGGATTCAAGCGGCTAGTGAAGGGCGAGCGCATTGAGGCCACGATCATTCAAGTTGATCGTGACAAGGTCTTTGTAGACCTTGGAACCAAGGCTGAAGGCATCGTTCCTTTGGGCGAACTGAGCGAAGAGAACCTGGAAACTGCGAAGGGACACTTCAACGTCGGAGACAAGATCAGCGTGATCGTGATTCGACCGGAAGGGGCCGAAGGCAATCCGATTGTTTCCAAGCGTCGCGCTGAATTTGAAGAGGCTTGGGACAAAATTGAGAATGCTTTTCGAACCCAGGAAATGATCACGGCGCAAGTCGTTGATCGGGTTAAGGGTGGTCTCGTCGTGGATGTTGGGGTTCGGGGATTTGTCCCCGCGACTCACGTCGGTTCGGGCAAGCTCCGAAACATCGAGAAGTACGTTGGCCAGCCTCTTCAACTCAAGGTCCTGGAAATTGACCGAGAGCGCAAAAAGGTCGTTCTGTCTAATCGACAGGCGGAGGAAGAGCGCAGAGCAAGCGCCAAAGAGAATATCTTCACTGCAGTTAAGCCTGGAGACGCTCTCGAGGGCACGGTTCGTCGTCTAACGGATTACGGTGCGTTTGTCGACTTGGGCGGTGTGGACGGTCTGTTGCACATCTCTGAGATGAGTTGGGCTCGCATCAACCATCCCAAGGAGATGTTCAAAGAGGGCCAGAAAATCAAGGTCATGGTCCTTCGTTTAGACGCGAATGCGGGCAAGATTTCGCTTGGCCACCGGCAAGTGCTGCCGGATCCATGGAATCTGATCAAGCAGAACTATGTTGTCGGTCAAAAGCTGACGGTGACCATCGGACGCATCGTCCAGAGTGGTGCGTTTATTAAGTTGCCGGAAGGTGCGGAGGCATTTATGCCGGTCAGCGAGATGTCGTTCCGACGAATCAAGCGACCGCAGGAAGTCGTGGAAGAGAACCAGGAAGTCGAAGCACAGATCATTGATCTGCGGCCTGATGAAAGACGAATGGTTCTTAGCATGAGAGCCATTGGTGGCGGCGGAGAGTTGCGACCAGGTTCAGATCGAGGACTGCCGGCAGCGCCAACTTCTTACGAAGATGAGCAACGCAAGAGCGGCGGCGAACGATCAGGCAAGAAGAAGGCCAAGAAGGGCGGTCGAGGACGAGACGAATTCGAGGATTTTGAAGACGTTGGAGGTCGACGTGGCTTTGCTACCGGCGGCGCGACAATTGGCGAGCGCCTAGGCATGCTGAAGGGCTTCTTGGGACGTGACGACGAAGAAGAAGAGACTGAAAAGGAAGCCGAGCACGTCGAGGAATAGTCGACACTAATCGGTAGAACTGCTAGAAAGCGTTCCGATTCACTTTTGCGAGTGGATTGGGGCGCTTTTCGTTTTAGAGTCCCCGTGGTACTGTTGAACGGTGTTAACAGCGATCACCGGCGGGATTGCGGAAGGAAAGTCGACTGTGCTTGGCTATCTCGCATCGCTGGGGCATCCGTCCATATCGGCAGATGAGGTAGGCCGTGCCCTCTTCGACGACCCATCGATTAACTCAGAGCTGGCTCGGATCGCAGGAGTCCCGTCGCCGATCGATCGCCCTACCCTACGAGAGCGTCTCGTAACCGATCCTCAAGTAAGGCGAGCCGTCAACCGGACGATGCACCCCCGGATCATGGAAGCAATTGCTGCGTCGGGCGCCCAGTTCGTCGAAGTCCCACTCCTGTTTGAAACATGCCTCCAAGGCGCCTTTGAGAGCATTTGGGTGGTCACGTGTGGAACCGTGGAGCAGCGAAGGCGACTGCATGCAAGATACGGCCCAGAATTCGACATTGACTCGATCTTGTCGACACAATTGCCAACTAAGGCAAAACTTGCGTTTGCAGATGTCGTCATTCGAACCAATCGACCGGAACAGGACGTCAAAAACAGTGTATCTAAGGCAATCGAAAGTAGATGAGAGCTGGGGTGTGCAAGGTTTCAGGGATCGTGCTATACTTTTCCAGATCCAGCTACTTGGAGTGTCACCGGGATTTCGGTGCGTTCCAACAAGGCCAAGGATTGAAAGGTTGTTTAATCGGAGTGAAGTTGCCAACTGAGTTTCCAGATCCCCCAATACGGGATTGAAAGCTTGGATCAGGGGTGGTTTGCTAAAACGCTAAAAGAACAACCAACAGGCTCGACCCAAACCGAATAAGGATAAAGGAGGACGCGTCATAGTGAGGCGTTTCATCGTATCGTTACTAGGGAAGGCTATCGGCCAGTTGGTCATCTTGACCCTGGTGTTACCTTCCATTACCTTGGCTCTTTACAAGAGGGCGGATGCGCAAGTTGCGGTTCTGCCTCTTTGGGCCGTGACCGAGTTTAAAAATCTGAAGTCTCCCGGAACGGGCTTCGGAAAGACCGCCTCTACCGCCGTTTCCAGTGAATTAGGAAAGATCGGCACGATGGACGTGATTCCGGACGAATCACTCAAGCGTTCAGCCGAGAACCTTGGCATCTCGATGCCGCCCGATGGGGTTATCAACTTGATGCGCCTTGGACAAGAAGTGAAGGCTTCGACCATTATCAGCGGCGAGATCGTAAACTACCAAGTACGCGCGGTCGGAGGAGGCAAGCAGGCTTCCGTAGCGTTGAGGGTCGTTGTATACGATGTGGCATCGTCTCTTCCCGTAAATGGCGCAGCACAACAGGGCGTTTCAACGGTTCGGGCCGGAAGCGTCTCCGATGAAACGCTGATAGACGACGCGATTGCGCAAGCGGCGAGCGAGGCAATCCGCAGCATTCACAGCAGGGCGCTACCGTTTGGAACGATCTTGAACACTCAAGCAAACAAGGCTTTAGTCAACAAGGGAGCGCGAGCGGGATTCCAGCCAGGCCAGGACGTCGTGATTATCCGTGGAAGCGACCAAGTTGCGACAGGTCATGTAAGCGATGTCGAGCCTGACAGCTCGTATGTCGTTTCGACTCAACTCATCAAAGGAATCCAACCCGGAGATAAAGTCCGCGTGATCTTTAAGATTCCGGAACTGGTTTTGGAGCCAAATGGAACGACGAGAACGGTTCTACCTAAGAATCGATCCTTCCCGTCAGGGCTCGTCTCCGTATTGCTCGTAGTCGGTCTTATCGCCGCACTGGTTGGCGGAGGTAATGGCGGTAGCCAAGACACGGTAACCGACGTGACCGCTCAAGCAACGATCTCGCCAACCAATGGGCCAGCAGTGCTGATTGGATGGAGTCCCAATGGCTTTGCAGGCGGCAATTCTCAAAGAGCTGCTTGGCAGATCTTCCGAAGCGACCAAGTGGTGCCTCCAATCTCGCCGGTTGGCGTTCAAGGAGGACTTTACAACGATTGGACGGACACTGAGACGCCAAGGCCCGCAAGTTCCATTAGCTACGCGTATTTCAACGGTACGATCGGGGGGCAAGTCTGTAATTACGCATCACCGACGGACACGACGAATTCGGCGATTATTCCTGGCATCACCGCAGGAACGCCATACAGCTATCAGGTTCAAGAAGTGTACGAGCTGTTGTCGATCGACCTCCCCGGCGGAGGCGTGAGCTCAAGCACGGGAACAGGAACCGGTACCACCGGTACTGGCACCGGGACTACAGGAACCGGGACCGGCACGACCGGGACAGGTACGGGTACGACCGGCACGGGCACGGGCACTACGGGTACAGGCACGGGGACGACTGGAACAGGCACGGGGACTACTGGAACCGGCACGGGCACGGGAAACACCGTTTGCTACTTCCTGTCGACGTTGGTTTCGTCGACCGGGTATGCCACTCCGCTCAACCTCCCGACCCTGGTTGCTCCAACAAACAAGTCGACCTTAAGCGGCACAACCGCGACCAACTTCACCCTGAACTCCGTTCAAGTGAATTCTCCCATCTCGGTGCAGTATGTCTTGGAGTTTTCGACCACTCCGAACTTCGCGAAAGGCACCTATGTTCAGGCTGCTTCGTTCATCAGCAACGCGGGAGGCGTCGTCGGTCCGACGACAGGCATTAACCCTTCTACGTTCTTCCCGAACGCGACAGCCAATACGACCATCTACTGGAGATATGGCGCTCGAAACGCATACGATATCCCGGGGCCAGCTCCGGACCACTTTACGCACGAGCGGTACGTCTTCAGCAACTACTGGACGTTCACATTCACCGGTTCGCCTCCTCCACCGCCGAAGGGCACGAAGAGCGGCGTTCACACTGCCCACAAGGTGAGTGGCTGAACGTTAATGCCGCGGTCCGTGGCTGCGGCAGCTCATTGCCTCAGTGGGGCAGAAAGCTTCCGCAGCCACTCGACGAAATGACAGATTGAAACTGGGAGGGACGGTCTAGATATTGGATTGAGGAGCGACTCGTTGGATGGTCTAAAGCCGTTCAGGGCCTTCCTTAATCCAGCAAACCAGATCTCCCAAAGAGTCCTCAAGTCCTGAGCGGCCCGAAAGGGCGTAAGGGACGAGATCCTGATTCCTAGAAGCGTATGCCTATGATTAGATAAAAAAGCCTTTGGTGCGCAGGAAAGTGGGCGCAATCGGCAGAGTCAAGACAGCGTAAACGGCGCAATTGTCAACAAAAGCGAAACATACGTTTTCCGCAGTCGATCTCCGAACGAAATGCGCGGCAGAATCCGTCAGGCGCAATATATCCGAGACACAGACAGATTCAAGCAGAGTGGATTGCAAGGTTTCTTTGATCGTGCTATACTCGTCCCGATCTGCCAGTTCGGCCTGTCACCGTTTTTCGGTGACTGCCGGTATGGTTACGGATTAGAAAGTTGTTTGATCGGAGTGAAGTTGCCAACCGAGGTTTTTTATGTCTGAAAGCATGGCTCTTGAAACCGGAATGCGGTGGTTTTATGAAACGCGTACGAACAACAAACGGGCGGGGCGCCCAGACCGAATGAGGATTAAGGAGGACGCGTCATAGTGAGGCGGTTCATCACATCGTTACAAGGAAAGGTAATTAGTCAGTTAGTCATTTTGGCCCTGATATTGCCATCCATTACCCTGGCTCTTTATGCGAAAGCGAACGCGCAGGTTGCTGTTCTGCCGCTGTGGGCCGTGACAGAGTTTAAAAATCTGAAGTCGCCCGGAACGACTTTCGGAAAGACCGCCTCGACCGCAGTGTCTAGCGAACTGGGGAAGATTGGCACCATGGACGTCATTCCGGACGAGTCGCTCAAGCGAGCGGCTGAGAATATTGGGATCGCCATGCCGCCGGACGGTGTCATTAACTTGATGCGTCTTGGACAAGAAGTCAAGGCTTCGACAATCATCAGCGGTGAAATTGTCAACTACCAGGTCCATTCTGTTGGTGGGGGCAAGCAGGCTTCGGTCGCCCTGAGGGTCGTCGTCTATGATGTTGCTTCTTCGGTAGCCATCAACGGCGCTGCCCAACAAGGCGTTTCAACAGTGCGAGCTGGAAATGTTTCTGATGACACGCTTATCGATGACGCTATCTCTCAAGCGGCATCCGAAGCGATCAGGAGTATCCATAGCCGCGCACTTCCTTTTGGAACCGTCTTGAATACTCAGGCCAATAAGGCGCTGATCAACAAGGGTGCGCGAGCCGGGTTCCAGCCAGGCCAAGACGTCATCGTCATACGCGGCGGTGACCAGGTTGCTACCGGTCATGTGACCGACGTTGAGCCCGATAGTTCCTACATCGTCTCTTCGAAGCTCATCAAGGGCATTCAGCCAGGCGATAAGGTTCGAGTCGTTTTCCAGATTCCTGATTTTGTGCTGGACCCCTCAGGCAATGCCCGTGTCGTTCAGCCTAAGAATCATTCCTTCCCGTCCGGCCTCGTCTCAGTCGTACTTGTTCTAGGACTCGTTGCGGCGCTGGTTGGCGGTGGCAACGGCGGTAGCCAGGACACAGTTACAGACGTTATCGCTCAAGCGACGATATCGCCCACCAACGGTCCAGCAGTCGACATCGCATGGAGCCCCAATGGGTTTGCAGGCGGCAACTCTCAGAGAGCTGCATGGCAGATCTATCGAAGTGACCAGGTTGTTCCACCGATCTCACCGGTCGGCGTTCAAGGTGGCCTTTACAACGATTGGACTGACACGACAAATCCCCGACCGGCAGGCGCGATCGCATATGCCTACTTCGGTGGAACGATCGGAGGTCAGGTTTGCAACTACGCAGCCCCTACCGATCAGACCAATAGTGCGATCATCCCGGGAATCACTGCTGGTACACCCTATTCTTATCAGGTCCAAGAGGTTTACGAACTTCTTTCGATCGATCTACCGAATGGTGGAACCAGCCAGACTTCTGGAAGCACGTCTTCGACGGCTGGCACTACCGGCAGCACAGCTGGCACGACTGGTTCAACGGCAGGCACAACCGGCGGTACTACTGGAGGAACCACTGGCGCAACGACCGGCGGTACAACTTCTGGAACGACGGGAAGCACTACCAGTGGCACCACAGGGTCAACTTCCGGAACCACCGGCACAGTTTGCTACTTCCTGTCTTCCCTCGTGACCTCAATCGGTTATGCCACGCCACTTAACATTCCGACCTTGGTTGCTCCAACCAATAAGTCCACGTTAAGCGGCACGACTGCCACGAACTTCACTCTGAACTCGGTTCAAGTGAACTCCCCTATCTCTGTGCAATACGTTTTGGAGTTTTCAACTACTTCTAACTTTGCTAAGGGCACTTATGTTCAGGCCGCCTCGTTTATCAGCAACCTTGGAGGAGTTGTCGGTCCAGCTACCGGCATTAACCCTTCAACGTTCTTCCCGAACGCGACAGCCAACACAACTATCTACTGGCGATATGGCGCTCGCAACGCGTATGATGTCCCAGGTCCGGCACCGGACCACTATACGCACGAGCGGTATGTCTTCAGCAACTACTGGACGTTCACGTTCACAGGTTCGCCGCCTCCTCCGCCGACGAAAAGTAAGCATTCTACGCACAAAGGTCAAGCTAGAGGATAAACTGGCGACCTAAATGGCAGCCTGCTCTCGTCTGAAAACTAGGCGGGTGCAGGCACCACGCATATTTAAGGAAATACGATGAACTGCAATATGAAGAGGGCTCTCCTCCTTATCGGCTTATTTGCGAGTGTGGCAACAAAGGCTTCGGCCGATGGTTGGGTTGGCTACTGTTTGAACCCAACCGATACGTCCAGCCCTTACTCGACTGACTATGAGGTTGAGACCGAATGGAACACACTGTTTGGTGCCGTCTGCGGTGTTGCTGGGACTATCAACTTCGAGGAGTGCTTTGGCAATCCAGGTGTGACTCTTCCAGTTGCTGGTCGTCTTGGGTTTTCGGTCGGAACAATCGGTTCGACACAAGATGACTTGGCGGATGCCCAAAACCCAATTGATAATGAACTAGGTCTGACCACCGGTATTCAATGGACCCCGTACGAATCCGATGTCGCAATCGATCAGATCCCCTTGGATCCCGTAAACGATTTTCTTTTCAGTGGCCCAGCGGGCAACTGGTCTTACGGTGAGCTTTATGTGCAAGCGGGCGGCACAGGGACGCCAGCTGCTTCGTATTTCGGACAGAACACGATCGACACGGCATACTTCGGTGCAAGCGGTCGGTATTTCGTTCTGGAATCGACCAATAATAACATCCGAGTCATCTTAAAAGTCGACCTTATCGGTGACACCGCTCGATGCGATTGGAACTTCACCAACACGCAGACGACGGCCGCAACAATGGGCTTCTGGTTCGGTCAGTGGGTTCTGCCATTCGAAGCAATCAATGGTCCTCACCCAGCAAACTTCGTGACCGCGCCCGGATTTAAACCGTTTAATACAGATACACGCTTCGTCCATAACTCAAACCCGGCCGCCACGCCAATGCCGCAATTGGAAGAACCGGCATACATAGATTTCGGACTTTGGCAAACTGGAGCCTACGGACTTCAAGTCATTTTGCAAGCCTCCGATCAAATTCCCGACCAAACGCCAGTCGATTCGGTCGACGTTGGTAAAGAAGCTTGGCTACTCGGGAATATCAACGCCAGCGGCGGCGGAATGCCTGACCTTCAAATCGCAGACACCACCTTCGGTTACGGTAACGACGCTTTCATTCAGAAGTGGGGCACCATTCAAGGCAATTCTGACATGGCTTCAGAAAAGCCGACAAGCTGCACCATCGCGCTTGGCGCCACGGGCACCGGAAGCGCCTCGACCGATATCATTGCCTACTATCGAGGTACATGGAGTACATCAGACTATGCGCTCCCTTACTCGGTGGTTTTGGACGCTCCTCCTGTCATCGGCACCACTCCCGGTGCGCCTCAAACTTTCTCAAATGCTCCGTTCTTCTTGACGGTAGATGTTGACAACACCGCTCCATATCCCAATGGCTTCTCGGTTAACGGTCAGTTGGTGCCTCTTGAGGACGTCCAGGTGACGGTAAACCTGCCACAGGGAATGAGCGACGCCAATAATCCTGCAAGCCAGCAGATGACTCAGTACATCACGGCGATTCAACCGGCCACGATTGGTACCGTTACTTTCCAGATTGCGGTTGATCCGACTCTCTATGGGTCTCAACAGTATTCGGTTACGGTTACTCCGAATCCTGGTAAGCAAAAAATCTTGACCGGAACCATAGTGGTAGGTTCACAGCCGTATCTCCAGATCGGCAACACGGCGAACCTGGTTTCCGCTCCGTGGCAATTCTCGGATTCCACTTGGAATACGATTATCGGGGCGAATTCCGGACTGACGCTTGATACGGACTATCAAGTATTCGGTTGGGATCCTGTTGCACAATCCTATGTTCTGCAAACTGGACCACAGCGTGGATTCGGATCGTTTGTCGTTTCGAATGTCAACGTAGGTTTCGTTCAGCTTGGCGGAGCTCCGCAGCAAGTACCGGACCTTCAGACAGGCGCGCCTCAAATCATCGTCCAGCCAGGTTGGAACATGATCGCCAATCCATACAACTACGCGTTCCCGATTGGGCAGATCGTTGGCGTTCCTGAATCGGACAACCAAAACAGCTACACGTTCCAAGAATTGGTTAACCAAAACGATGTGAATCCATCGTTGGCTTACTGGGATCCAACAACCGCCGGCTACAAGTACACGCAGCTACTAACCGATGTGTTGCAACCAAACACGGGGTACTGGCTGTATGTTCAAAGCGATCAGCCGGTCGTCATTGAATATCCACCTGTATTCCAAGCGTTCTTGCCGAACCTTCCGGATCCTGGCAATGGACTTGCCAAGCTACGGAACACGCCTCCAACGGCAATTGCGCAGCCGACATGGAATCTTCCATTGATCGCCCAAGCAACCGGTTCAGTCGACTCTCAAACGAGCGTCGGCCAGGCGACGAATGCAAAACTGGCAAAGAGTCTCACTCGATACAAGCCACCGGTATCGCCGACCAAGAATGCGGTCTGGACTTCGATTCCTGTCGCAAATGGCAAGAAAACAATGCAGCTCGCTACCGGCTTGACTGCCGAAGGCGTGGGGACTCAGGTTTGGAATTGGCAAGTCTATACGGCAGCCGCGGGTCCGGTCAATGTAACTTGGCCGGCGATTGCGAATGTTCCAAACAACGTGCAGATCAAGCTTGTCGATTCCGAGACTGGACGGCAAGAGAATCTCCGTCGAACCGAGAGCTATGGATTTGTGGGTAAGGCTCGATCCACTCACAACTTCCAGGTCGTCGTACAGACTGGGCCATCTCTACCGGTCATTAGCAGTGAGACGGCAACTCCGGGATCAAAAGCTCTGAGCGGATCCTATGTCCTCTCAGTCAACGCATCGACGACGGTGGTCGTCACGCATAGCGGTCAGACAATCGCGACTCTCGTCTCGAATAGGTTGGACCAATCAGGTAAGTCGGTGGTTTCATGGAACTATCTTGATGCGGCAAATCGCCAAGTCAAGCCAGGCACTTACCAATTAGTCGTCACTTCGACCCCTTCCGGTGGGCCTTCAGATTCCAAGACTGTATCCTTCACGGTGAAGTAACAGTGACTCGGGAGTTGGCGATGAACGCCAACTCCCTTATCCCTAGAACCGAGCGTTCCTAGGAATGAATATGCATCTTGCAACCCGACTTTTTGCAACCGCAGCACTGGCCTTGGTGTTCATGACTGCAAGAGCGGATACTCTTATTCACTTAACATCTTATCCATCTGCAATCGTCGCGGATGGTAAGAGCACCGCGACCATTTCCGCGGAAGTACGGGACCAGAATGGAAAGTATGTTCCAGACGGCACTCGAGTTGTTCTAAGCTCGACATTAGGCCAATTTCGCGATGAAGTCGTCACAACCGTTGGTGGAATGGCCCATGGTGTACTCGTGGCTGGAAGCATTGCTGGCACTGCCAATATCACCGCTACTTCATTGACAGGAGATGGCAGTCCGGCGACTTTGGAATACGAGTTTGTTTCCGACCGAAGCCAACTCGCGTCTGCCAAGGAGTACATCGAGGTCGTCGCGCCTGGTTACATGCAGTACACCGTCGATACACACATTGTGGGTGCGGCGGCGTCGTATGACGCAAAGAAGAACAAGAAAGTTGTCTCCGTCAGATACCGTGAAATCCTAGTGACAGCGGATGACATCCAACTGAATATCCCCACCTTCGAATTGCGTGCGCGTAACGCGACGCTGAAGATGGGCGCCACAGACAAACACTTTGACGAACTCTATTTAAAGCTCAATGCCCGCTTTGGATTCGGTACGACTGCATTCAAGGTCAAACAAGCAGATGCCATCGTTTCGCAGGGGCGAGGCATTGCCTTCGTAAAGCGTCAGGATGATGGCTCCTATGGGATGCCTCCTGAAGTTGCAAGATACGGCCTTGTGGAGATCCACCGTTCAAGCTTGATACCGGCTCCGATGCAGGTATCTACGATGTTCGAATTTCAGGATATCAGCGGTTCGCCGTCCACCGTATCTGCGAAGAAGGCGGTCATTTTTCCCCGCAAAGTTATCCAATTTCAGAAAGCCGACATCTACGTTGCCAACTCCAAGGTGATGTCCCTTCCACTCTACGAAGTTCCGTTGGGTGGTCTGCAAAGTCCGCTCGTAACTGATCAAATTGTTTCAGTCAATAACAACCAGCTCGGAATTAACTTCCCATATTACGTGGCGTTGAGACCCGGCATCACGGAGTTCTTCAGCTTCAAGACTGGAGAAGTGGACGGGCGGTCAGATACGACGGATCATGGCGCATTTCTGGATTACGAATTTGACTGGAACAAAGGAGACGAAATGCAGGGTGGTCTCGTAGTGGAGGGTATCGGCAGAAACGACTGGTCCATCGGAGCCAATCAGTTCATACGTCTTGATGATCGAAGCACTGCATTTGCTCAAGTCGCCACGCCAACTGGTCGCAGCTACTATGGCTCGGGAAGTTTAAGCCATCAGTTCGACGGATTTTCAAGCAGTTTGACCGGAAGCGTAACGCGTACCATCACAGGGATTCAGGACACAACCACTGCCTACACATTTGTCCTAGAGAAAGACCCGATTAAGGTGGGTAGTCTCCCGATCCGGTTGTCTCCGGGCTTGACTGCTACCATGGATTCAGATCAGCTCGACGGGGCGAGCCAATCTGGCGTGGGTGCTCGAATGCGCGCACAGTCCCTTCCGCTTAAGATCGATTCCAATACGAATTTGACCGCGAGTTTTCAGACGTCTTACTTGAGAGGGAACAACGAGTTGCCAGGTTTGCAGTACCTGGGAAACGTGTCGATAAGTAAGAGAGTAAATTCGGCTACATCCTTGTTGTTTACTTATGACTACACGCGGGATGGGTTCAATGAGTTTGTGCTAGGAGAGCATCGGCTAAGTGCGCAGGCCTTTTATAATAAGGGCAACCTTAATATCACGATGTTCGGAGCCAGGAGCCTGGATTTGGAACGTTCCAGCCTTTTTGGGGACCTGTCCTATCGGGTAAGCAAGCAGTGGCGGCTTACCTCGTCCTATACTTACGACAATTATATTACTGAGACTTTTCTTGACTACACTTTCGGGTTTGGGTATCGCCTTGGCTGGCGTGAGGTCGGCCTAATCTGGTCCGCACAAACTCAACGAATTGGACTCCAACTCCTTGGCACTACGGTTTACTAGCGTCCTTCTGTTGGGGCTAACCGCCGCGGTCGCCTTCGGGCAAGCGTTTGGGCGTTTTGGTTACAATCAGTCCGTTGAAATTCCTGGACTTAAAGTCGACAAGGAGGGGTTTGTGGCAACTGATCCTCTCGCTGACAAGATCTTGTACCCGGTGTCCTCAAAAGTATGGAAGCCAACGTTCACATCTGAAATGGAACAGGTGGTCTCTCTGTCTCCCGTACCAGGTGGTCCGTCCAAGGTCGGATTCAATTTAGCGGGTTTAGGCTTTTCGCTCTACTTCCCAGAGGGGATTGATCTGCGCATCGGCTCGACTGGCTCACCCTATCTGAGTTGGCAACAAGGCAGCGTCGGCGAATCGATTCCAACTCCAAAGGTCTCTTGGTTGGTGCTCTCGTTTAGGGATAGGCAACCTGCCATTGTGTTTGGCTTTGTCGATGATTCCTCGAGCCTGGAGATATCCGGGAAACCTGGCGCCTGGGAACTAAAGAGCCCAAAGGCCTTCAAGGGTTGGGTAAGGGTTGGACTACCGGAGGGCTTGGAAGTGCATTTGGCCAACACGGCGGGGGCCCTTGGCAGGCTCGCAAAAGACGTGGGCGACCATGCGGGGATCTGGACCTCTCGGGCCCCCAAGCTCTTAAAGACTGTGATCGAATCCGACTTGCACTCGGTTACGGCAACTTGGCACTTTGACAAACCGAACGCAGTGGTTCCAGCCCCCGCAATTCTGGCTGCTTTGGGAAACTATCCGTTGGAAGTCAATTCACCGACCCAGCGGATGCCGGGTTGGACGGAAGATGGTCCAATCGCGATCTTGACCGGTGCCGATCTCCGAATTCGATTTCCAGTAAAACGGGTACCGACGGGTCGAAGTCTTGGCGTGGGAGCGCAGCTATCAGATCCAATCGGAACGGTGTCACCCATCGATATTGCAAGTATCGCCGAATTGGCTATGGATGTCCTGGTGGCGGATCGTGACTCGCTGACGACAAAGACGGCTGAGGAAGCCAGCACCGAATATGTGGGGGAAGCTGCCTTTTCACCGGAACCGTGGACCGAGCAGCAGCTACCGTTTGACGCATATGGTCATGGCATCGATCTCGCGGCAGCCCATGCGTTCCTAATGCAAGCTACTACCTCGACAAAGAAGGCAACCTCGGAGTCCAATTCGATGCTTACATCCGTGTGCTGGCGGCAAGATTGGGAGACATGGCGAGTGTGGACTTCTGACAATGATCTAGCCCAAAGGAGTGGAGCGTTTGCCGCGCTAGCGGGGGCACTGTGTCCGGAGCCCGAACGACGCTTGGCTGCGGGCATGTTCCAGGCTGGCCTTAGCGGTTTTCGGGGACTGAACGTTTGGAAGCGTCGACAAGGACTCATCGCACAAGAGCCAAAGGCCCTGGAGCCGCTTTACGGCGTTCGTAAGGGGCTTTTCGGACTCGTGGGTCCCATTGAGGAGGGTGAGCTTTTCGCTCTCTCCCTCTTGAGCCCTATTCGAATATTTAGCGAGCAATCCATTAGTTTGGTGAAACAGGGTCCCGACTACTTAATTCAATGGGCGGTGGTGAGCGTCAGACCATCGGTGATCACATTGGCGACCGCTTATCCCATCGAAGCTTCTGCGCACACTAACCTAACCCATCTCAAGGTGGAAAGCGCCCTTGGCTTTACCGAACTCCACTTTACGCCAGAGACGGCCGGCATTTGCGAAATTAAGGTTGCGATTCCGAGTTTTGCGGCGTGGCCTGGCGAGGCTGCAAGGGTTCCGGCGTATTCTGAGATCCCTCGGTAGCGAGGTCCTGATTATAGTGAAGGCCTACATTGGAAGTACGATGAAGCGCGCCTTTCACCACTGCTTTTGCTGCAATCAGTAGGTTCCGAGTTTCAAGAGGATGTTGAGAGTAGGGTGAAGACGGCAATGAGTTGTACTCCTCATAAAGGCCGTTGATGATGCTGAGGGTGCTTCTGAGACCATCGAGAGAACGTACAATTCCTACGCCCGATGTCATTGCTCGTTGAAGGGATCTCCGAATTCGGATCGATTCGGCTTCCGAAATACAGTGAGTTTCGCTTGTGTCTAAGGCCGATACCGATGGGAATCGATCGTCCTTAGATGCTTCGGCAGCGGCAGCAGCAAACACAAGCGCCTCCAGCAAGCTATTGCTTGCAAGTCGATTTGCACCATGTACTCCTGTGCAAGCGACTTCTCCCGCCGCATAAAGCCCGGGAATATTGGTCCGACCGTGCAAGTCGGTAACTACCCCGCCACAGGAATAATGCTGAGCTGGAACGACTGGTATCCATTCCTTCTCGATCTCTATCCCAATTCCCTGAAGTCTGTCGTAAATCGTAGGGAATTCATGTTTAAGAAGCTCCGGCTTTAAGTGGGTCATATCAAGGTAGACACACCAGGTTCCATGCTTCTTCATCTCCTCCTCGATGGCTCGTGCTACCACGTCCCGTGGTGCAAGCTCCAGCCTTGGGTCGTAGTCGTACATGAATCGTCGGCCGATATGATTGCGCAGCGTCCCACCTGCACCACGGAGCGCCTCAGAGATGAGGAAGCTCCTCATCTGAGGGTGATAAAGCGTCGTGGGATGGAACTGCATGAACTCCATATTCTGAACATGGGCTCCTACCTCAAGCGCGAGTGCGATCCCGTCAGCCGTTGCCACGCGAGGATTGGTTGAGTGCTGATACATGCGTCCACATCCGCCAGTTGCGAGCATGACTGCCCGCGCCTCGAAGTGCTTGAGCCCCAGGCCCTCAATTTCAGCAGTCGCTCCGATGCAGCGCCCCTGCGACACAAGCAGGCGAGTGACAAATGAGTGCTGGAAAACTACAATTCTAGGGTTTGCCTTGGCGGCAGCAACCATTGCCCGCTCGATCTCCCAACCAGTCTTGTCCGCATGATGCACGATCCGGTTTCTGCTGTGACCGCCTTCGCGTCCAAGGGCCAAGTCTGATCCGGTCACATCAAAACGTGCGCCAAGTTGGATGAGCCACCGAATAGCCTCTGGAGCATACTGCACGAGGAACCGGACGGCCGCCTCGTCACACAAGCCCGCCCCTGCGACATGCGTGTCCAACTCATGAAGTTCCCACGAATCGGCTTCTCCAACCGCAGCAGCAATCCCGCCTTGGGCATCGTTTGTATTGGAGTCCGAAACTTCACCCTTGGTCAAAACACAGACGTGTCCGTATTGCGATGCCTTAAGGGCATACGTTAGTCCCGCCAGACCGCTGCCGACCACGAGAAAATCAAAACGCTCAACCTGCATACGGCCTAGCCTTCCTTCCGTCGTTTACCGTGCCTCAAAAGCTTCACTGCAAGGTCCCTTTCGAACTCTGGAATATCCAGCTTCGCCTTACCCGCTAATCCAACATGAATGACCTGCGAGGAAACAACCACACCCTTCCATGTGTCCCAAATCTCCATCGTCCAATCCCCGGCAGCCAGCCCATCCAGCGTCAGCACACTTGGAACGGTTGGAGGAAACGTTGCCTTTTCCACGATCACCTTGCGCCAAGTTCTTCCTTCTGGCCTGAGCCAGGCAACAACCGTGTTGTTTCCTTCGATGGCCCAGCCTTGAATTGGTGGACCACTTCTCTTAACCAAATCGACAAACCGATATCCGGTCATAAACCAGTCATTCCCTATGTTTTCTACGACGATTGTGTGGTCACCCTTTGGGATTGTGACCCCGTAACGTCCCTCAAATTTCGAAACCGATTGTCCTTGGGCGGCATTTTCTCCAGCAGAAAACTCTCTCGTCATCACGGGGTCGCCGTCCAACGAGATTTGTAAAATTGCGCCTCCATAACCGGACACGTCGCCAACCAAGACTTCGAACCGCGTGTCACGCTCAAGGCGTACTTTGAATCGAACCGGATTGTGCCAGTCCCTGTGGTTTCGAAGCCCGTGTTGGATAGCGGGAAGGGGCAGGTCCCCCTCTGCGGCCTCTCCGTGAATCGTAACAAAGTGCGCCTTGTTGGAGTCTCCGTCCACCCATTGCACCGGTCCGTTTTCAAAAACAAGGTCTTTACGGATTGGGATCTTGGGTGCAATCTTGTAGGTGATTTCGAGGTTGGAACGACGGAAATCCTCCCCCGGCCAGTCTATATCCTTGCAGAAATTTGCGACCGCTCCAAAAAGCGGATAGAGGTTATGGGGAGCTATGAGACTATCCCACCACCACGACATGGCCGTTCCTGAGCTTCCGGTCGCCAGGCTCATCCATAGTGGATCGTGTATTTGAAGCCCAGTGGGATCTTCTGCCGCACGAGGGCCAGACGCGTCCGCTCCAATCTCGCCGACATAGTGTGGCTTACCCCACTCCGACTTTCTTGACTGCTGATAGAGTACGCCTCCGGCCACATCCGGATTGTTATAAGAATGGGTCTGGGCATAATCCAGCTCAGGGAGTAAATCGATGTCTCGGTTCCCCATGCTGTCCGCCAGGCTCGTTGTAACCAAGTGGTGATAAGGGTCGAGCGAGCGCAGTTCGTCCCCCATCCTTTTGTGCCAGGCCTTTACAACTTCTGCCGAGTAATCTTCGGTAAGGTCGACTTCATTCCAAAATTCCCAGGACATGATGTTGGAGTAAGCAGAGTAACGCCCCACCAAATAGCGAAGCTTCGCTTTGTACCATTTCTCAATTTGCGCATTCGTCCAGAAGTCGGTCCAGATTCGGATCGGGCCGCCATTCTCTCGGTTTTGGGGCGCCTTGTCCCAAGCGGGATAGGCATTGTGAGCCCGCAAAGTGTTGTAGGAATCGATCGTCAACATGACGTCCATTCCGTTCTGATTGGCCTCGTCCATTACTCGGTCTAGGCGCCATGCATTGGGTAATTCAAATTGGCCCATGCCATGGCCCTCTTCGGGCTTTCCACTCGCTTCCATCGCAAAGGTCACCCATGCGGGACCAAGCCAGACACGCATGTAGTTGGCTCCAACTTTGCCATAGGCTGGGATCCAGTCGTCGTAGCTGAACGTCCCACGGTCGTTGCCCCAGCATACGTTTGCGCCAATAGGATAGAAGGACCTTCCATCAGAAAACTCGAAGTATTCGCGATTGCGTGGACTTACGCGTATGATCCCATGTGCCTCGGAGCGAGTTGCCTTGAATTCAAACGGCGGCGAGTTCGTTACACCGGTCCGGTCCTTGGCGGTCACGGTGACTTTATAAGCTCCTTCTTCTGTCGGACAGATACGGATCCTCCAACTCGGATCACCACTTGGCGCCATTACCTCTTTTCCATCCTTGAGGGATCGGTCGAAAGGTCGGTAGAGAAACCCAGGCATCGAATAGGTTTCTCCTCTGGGAGGAGATACCTGTGCATCCACGGTTATATCCGAGGGATCAAACGGATTATCGTATGTCGCCCCCAAGTCCACGACAAGCTCCTCGATGCCAAAGGTGCTGACGACAGGTCTCAAGGCCCTAACGGATCGAATAGTCAACGGCTCGCTTTTGAAGAACGGTGTTACGATCGGGGCAGATTGGCTCCGAACCGCACTGAATAGAGCCAGCAGCATGAGCATGAGTTTTTCGAGTTTACTCTTCGGGTGATGAAGGTAAGACACCCAACTTATGCGCAACACTTTAGTGTTGCCTTTAGTTCAGCTTAAAGGGGGGGTAGCTTATACAAATGGCAAAGCTATGGGGGCTCGACTTGGAGGCCAAACTTCCCAAGTCGATTCGTGCTCTCCGGAATTATAACGCTCAGACTTTCAGCCACGATTTCATTGCCGGCGTGACCGTCGGCCTAGTGGCCTTGCCGCTGGCAATGGCCTTTTCGATCAGCAGTGGCATGAGTCCTCAAGCTGGGATCTACACGGCGATCGTGGCAGGCTTCCTCTCGTCGCTTCTTGGAGGATCACAAGCTCAGGTGAGTGGTCCAACTGGCGCCTTTGTGGTCGTGGTTGCCGGAATCGTCGCCGAATACGGGGCAGAGGGGCTCTTTGTTTGCACTGCGATGGCAGGAATTCTCTTGGTTGTTCTTGGATTGACGGGTCTTGGTTCGGCGGTTAAGTTTCTGCCACGGCCTGTAATAGTCGGCTTTACCAACGGAATCGCCGTTCTCATTGCGAGCACTCAGATCAAGGATTTTTTCGGATTGCGCATTGACAAGGTTCCAGGCGATTTTATGGGACGGATTGCGTCCATTAGCGCTCACTTTGGCACCCTGTCGGTAGGAGCCACGGTTCTAGCGTCTCTCGCTTTGGCAGGACTGATCGTCTTTCGAAAGTTCGTTCCCCGTGTTCCGGGAGCAATCGTCATTCTTGTTGCCGGAACGGCGGCCGCGTTCTTCCTTCATTTGCCGATCGAAACTATCCGGTCACGATTTCACGGTATTCCCCAAGGACTGCCTGGGATTCACTTGCCCCATGTGACTTTGAATCAAGCGAAGGAACTGCTGTCTCCAGCAATAACAGTTGCCATGCTGGGAGCCATCGAGTCGCTCATGTCGGCGGTTGTGTCTGACCGAATGATCAAAGATAAGCACAATCCGAACGTCGAATTGATTGCACAAGGCATTGCGAACATCGCATCGCCACTCTTCGGCGGCCTACCTTCGACAGGCGCAATTGCAAGAACCGCAACGAACATTCGATCGGGAGCGCGCACTCCGGTGGCTGGAATGATTCACGCGTTCGTATTGCTCGTCATTCTGCTGGTTGCAGCCCCTCTCGCTGACCAGATTCCGCTCAGCTTATTGGCGGCCATCCTTGTAATGGTCTCCTATAACATGGGCGAATGGAAAGAGATTCCTCAGATACTCAAGCTGTCGCCCGCTGACATTCTGGTATGGGCGGTTACGTTTGGGCTCACTGTCTTTGCCGATCTTACGGTGGCGGTTCAGAGCGGCATGATCCTCGCGGCCCTTCTGTATATTAATAAGGTCACTCGAACGACAACGGTCGTTCAAGTGACCAACGACTATCTTGAGGATGGACGCGACCACATGCTGCATTTCAGAGAGTTGCCGGATGGGGTTGCGATCTTTAGAATTCACGGCCCATTCCTCTTCGGGTCGACCGATAAGATTGCGGAGATCCTCGATCGGGAAAGCGAACTACCTCCAGTAGTCGTCCTTCGCCTTCGGAACATGACGGCCATCGACGGAACTGGAGTACAGGCTCTGGAGGAGCTAACCCATCAACTGGTCGGTGGGGGACGTCACGTTCTGTTCTGCGGCATGCGCGAACAACCGGCTCAACTCATGCATAAGGTGGGCTTTGAAAAACATGTGGGCCCAGCCAATATCTGCGCGAACGTGAAGGAAGCCCTCAAACGCGCCGAAGAACTCTTGCGGAATGAAACTGAACAGCTGAACAGCGCGTTTTAGCCGCACAACTTGGTGGAACCTTGCTGCAAATGGCGTGCAGTCAGCCAATTTGCTATAAAGTATTGAAACCAATACGGTTTATGCTCCGTAAACGCACCAGGTAGGACGAGAGCCTCGCTTTAGGGCGGGCCACATGATTCGTACAGGAGAGGAGATTAATGATCGAAGTCGCAACTCAAAATCGACGCCGGAGCAGAATCCGTCGCTCAATTGCCATGGGGGTAATCGTGGTGGCTACTCTAGGGGGAGCCTTCGCATACAAGACTCTATTTGCGCGGCCTGGGGAGTCTGCCCTACAATATGTGCCATCGGACGCGCTGCTTGCAGTGTCGATCGACCTTAATCCTTCCCCGACTCAATCGCTGGCGTTCAAGCACATCGATGACGCCTTGAGCCGGAATGGTCTGGATCGATTTGCCGAAAACTCCTTTCTTGATATGGTGGAGAAGACCCCTCTTAACAAGGAGCTTACGCCTTTGGTCAAGCGTGGCGTTGCCGGCTGTTTGGAACAGAAGCCTGGCAAGAACGGACCGGAGTATACAGGCATGATCTTCATCAGCTTGACGGACGGCTCTCAAGCACAAGAGATTATTCAAAAGTACGCGCAAGTTCAGTTCTATAAGGGAGCCAAGTACTATGTGGCGCCGAAATCGCATGCGTCGATGATGGTCGTAGACGACTTTCTGGTCTTGGCCGAGAGCCCCGGCGAGTTGTTGAAGGTGAAGGAGATACGCGAAGGGACGTTGAAGTCCATCACGACCGTTCCAGAGTTTGTAGCGGCAAGAGATCAAGTTGCCAGCGATGCAAACGTCCTCGTCTTTGCGTCACCGAAGCTCCTGACCGACGTGGCTAAGGGCAAGGTTGGGACGACTCCCAATTGGGTTGCCCTTGGGATTGCGGTAAGAGATGGCGGAATCGGTCTTAGTGTGGCGAGCAAGACTGACTTTAACCAGTATCCCGATATGAAAGCATATGCCGCATTGCCGCCAGTGCGGAAGGATCTCTTCCAGGTACTGCCAGAAGGTGCGTACGGAGTTTTCGCCCTCTCAGACCCTTCGGCGATCTTTGACGCGGCATCCAAGACGCTTGTCACCGGAAAAGATCAGCATAAGGCCCTCCAAGATGCCGAGGATTCGACGGAGAAATCCATCGGACTGTCGGTGAGGAAGGACCTGATCCCTGGCTTGCAAGGGGATGTGGTTGCCGCACTCTATCCTTCTCAATTGGCTGAGCCGGTTGGCCTTGATGTGCTGGCGATTATCGACGATCAAAACGGTGGCGATCCTGCCACTGCGGTTGAGAAGTTCCAAGCATTTTTGAATCAACAGACTGCTAAAGAGGGCAATGCTCCCAGCCTCTTTAACAAGAAGGTCCTTGGAGCTGTCACGGAGTACCGGATCAACGATAAGGCTGAGGCCGATATGCGAAAGGGCATCGGGAATGGAATGGATCCCGACCAGTTCAACAAGTCCTCGTTAGTCGGAAATAAGACGGTGGTCTTCGCATTGATCGGCAAGACGGTCATCGCGGCGACCTCGCAAGATTTGCTCGACCGCGCGGTCGCTTCCTATAGCTCGAAAACTAATGGTCTGGCAGGCGACGCCCTATTCGCAGCTTCAGAAAAGTCGGTGCTTGACGGTTCTCAATCGTTTGTGGATCTAAGCGTTTCCCGGATAGCCCAGGGAATCAAGAACACGATTCACTCCTCAAAAATGAGCCCCGAGGGTGCGAAGATGTTTGAAACCGTCATGGAAGCGCTCGAGTCGCTGAAAGAGCCGCTTACGATCAAAGGCAAGACATCGGAAGATGGCCTTAGCTCGGGAGGAGTGTTCATTCCAATGGACTATGACAAGCTGATTGACATCATTGGCGGACAGATGAAGAAGAAATAGGAAAGCTCAAGGTCCGGCAAGTGCATCAATCACTCGTTGATGGCTGCCGGACCCTAATCCTAGATCGTCCTGTCGTTGCGCATCTTTCTGGGATGCACCCTACTTAGCTTGTTTCACCGGTCTCCAACGACGTCGTGCTTTGGCGGCTCCGGATTGTCACTGACCGCATAGGCGGTTAGGTAATACAGCTTGGCCGCATTGGTAAGTTTGAGAAAGTCGATTTTGTCGACTGTGTCGCCGGGTTGGTGATAGTCTGGAGTGAATCCATCGAAGAGGAACGCGATCGGGATGTTATTTCTGGCGAAATTATAGTGATCGCTTCGAGTGTAAACGTCTTCCGCGTCGTACTTGAATCGAAACCCAATTGACTTGTTGACGACTTGAATCGTCCGGTCGAGTTGAGTTGAGATCCGCTTGCTGCCGACGAGCCGGATCGTATCCAAGTTGTCTTTCTCGACGTCAATCCGCCTTTGGTCGCCGTTTTGCGGGCCATAGGAGTCGCGGGCGACCATGTCCATCTGCAATTCAGCAACCATCTTGTTGAGCGGAACCGGAGGGTGGGCGACGAGCCATGAAGAGCCAATCAAGCCAAGTTCCTCTCCACAGAAGGTCATAAAGAGGATGCTTCGCTTCGGTTTCACCGGGTTCAGAACCATCGCATGCGCAATGGATAACACCGCAGTCGAGCCAGACCCGTCGTCGTCTGCCCCTGGATAGACCACTTCGCCTTGCTTTCCCAGATGATCCAAGTGACCGCCTATTCCAATGAACTCCTTGTTCAGGGTGGGATCGGTGCCTTCGAGAAGGGCGACGACGTTTGGCACTCCAATCTTTTGAGTCTCGATCACGGCATTGAGTCGCACAAGGTCGCGGCTGTATTGGACTGTGACACCCTTGAGGCCCTTGTCCGCTTCCGTCGTGAATGTCAAAGCCGATAGCAGTTCGGCGGCTGCTTGTTTGGAGATTGTTCCGAACGGGGTACGAGATTGCCTTCTAGCAGAGGGTGTGGCACTCCCAGTTGTGATCCGTTGGGCAGTGTAGCTTGGGGGTGGTACGACGGGCGCAACAAGCAGGACGGCGGCAGGTGACAGCCGTGTAATCGCTATACGCATCGCGTTGGACAGTTTTTCCCCATCGACCAACACGATCCTTCCCCGAAGGTCCGCACCAGCCAAGTCGAACGAATCTGTGGAAGGCCTGATCACTGCCAAAACTGAAGTCCAAGATGCAGACGTCCCAAGGCCGGATATGCGAAATCCCGGACCAGCCGGGATCGTCTTGGATGTCCCAATCACCTCGATAAAGCTGCCTGCACCTTGGAAATGGGACTGAGTGAATGGAACATTCTGAAAGTAAGTGCCATTGTCACCGAGAGGTTTCAGCCCCCACGCTTTGAAATGGCCTGCTACAAAGTCGGCCGCCTTTTGAAAGCCAGGCTGTCCCGATCCTCTTCCCTCACATTCGTTGGCAAGAAATGTAAGGATCTGTTTTGCTTGGCTAATTGTGATCGAGTCCCAACCTTTCTCAAGTTCCTTTGGAATCGGATCGTGGCTACCTGGAAACTGTCCAAAAGCGCTTAGAGCAAGAGCTGAAGTGGAGACGACGGCGAGAATCCGCCTTGGAAGGCGATTACAAATCGACATGGAGTCCATTTTAGTCAACTCCCATTGGAATTCCAATAGAATCTCCGCTGGTCGGGCAGAGATCGTCGAAGTCCAACTGCTCCGCTTGATACCACGCAGGGCATTTTCTTCGGCGCAACCTACTTCATTCGAGTGAACTAGTTACGGTCAAGTCAACTGATCGTGGACTTGGAGTACGGGACCTAAATTAAGGCCATGTATCAGGTTGGGCAGGGATCGTTGGGGTCCTAAAGGCAACCCCGGACAGAGGGAACGGATTGGGGCATTCCCGAAACAGAAAAACGGCAGCCAAGGATTAGTTCCCAGGCTGCCGGCGAGTCCATTATCGTAACAGACCGTGGTAAGAGGAGTTTTTGCTTATAACCGGTCCGCTACAAACTTGGTGATGTCAGCGAGGCGGGAACTGTAGCCCCACTCATTGTCATACCAGCTTACAACCTTGACGAAGCTTCCAAGCCCGATTGTATCGACGGCGGAGAAGATCGAGGAATGAGGATTGCCCTTAAGGTCGCTTGAGACCAGTTCTTCGTCGCTGTATTGCAGAATGCCTTTCATAGGGCCTTCGGCATATTCCTTAACCGCTGCGTTGATTTCGGCAGGCGTTGCTTCCTTACCTAGAAGCGCAGTGAAGTCGACGACCGAGACGGTGGGAACAGGGACGCGAAAGGCCATGCCCGTGAACTTGCCTTTGAGCTCAGGAATAACGAGTCCCACTGCCCGGGCCGCACCGGTGGAACTGGGAACGATGTTCGTCGAAGCCGATCGAGCGTCTCTCAAGTCCTTGGCGGCTGTGTCGACAGTCTTCTGAGAATTTGTGAACGCGTGCACGGTTGTGAGAAGCCCCTTCTCAATTCCGAACTGCTCGTGAAGAATTTTCGCAATCGGCGCCAAACCGTTCGTGGTGCAACTAGCGTTGGAGATCACATGATGCTTGGCAGAATCGTATACTCCATCGTTAACTCCCAATACGACGGTGAGATCTTCGTTCTTGGCGGGAGCCGAGATGATGACTTTCTTGGCGCCGTGATTTCGGTGTGCCACGGCCTTGGTTGCGTCGGTGAAAAGACCAGTTGATTCAATTACGATATCGACGCCAGCTTTGTCCCAAGGGATGGAGCCTAGGTCTCTTTCGGCAAATACAGTGATCGGCTTTCCGTCTACGATGATTTCCGTGTTGGTATGGTCAACTGTGCCGTTGTAAGGGCCGTAGGTGCTGTCGTACTTAAAAAGATGGGCATTGGTCTTCGTATCCACAAGATCGTTAACCGCTACCACTTCGATGACGCCTGGGTGCCTTGCCAGAATGGTGCGAAGCGTAAGTCTCCCGATGCGTCCAAAACCGTTGATACCGATGCGTGTTGCCATTTAATTATCCTTCTGTTTTTGCTCGGCAACGTCGCCAAGACTAATGTGAGTTTACCGAAGTAACTTGATTCCGGATCGTCTAGAAAGATCCATATCGGTAAACCTATAAATGTTTGACGGAAGCCGACGGACAGAGATCCATCCCAAAAACACGTTCCTTCGCTAGCTTGTGTCGCGCAAAACCCGAAGGCTCAGAATTAGCCCCAGAGTGATGCAAATGGCACAGCCGACAAAAGGGGAATACCTGGCAAACGAGTGCCCTAAATGCATTTGCACGCCTACTGGCTGGAGCTTTTCATACATCGTCGAGCCAATCGGTGCGCCGATGATGGCGCCGAGTCCCTGGGCGGTCATGATCGCTCCTAAGTTTGCGCCCCTACAATGCGGATTGATGTCGCTGACGCTTGCCATCCAAGCTGGGATGGCAAGAAGGAAACCGATGCCAACCGGAATGCCTCCAGCGGCAAAGATCCAAGCTGAGCGCAGTGGGGGAACAAAGGCCCCTGCCGCAATCAGCCACATTCCTATCGAACAGGCGGCCAATCCAAGGTGAACGGCCCTTGAGCGCCCAATCCTCTCGCCGAATTTAGAGATCGGCACGCTTGCGATACCCATTGCGATCGCACCGGGACAGATCAGCAGACCGACCATCGTCTCGCTGAAGTGAAATTGATCCATCGGGAAAGGCTTGAATATCGCCATCGGAAAACCTACGCCGACGAACGTAACCGTCGCCAAGAGTAGATAGGAAGGGATCTGGCGTACGGACTTCAAGAAGGCGGATATCTCAGATTCGCCCGGTTCTTCCTTGCGAATGTTTGCCGGGTCGATTTCAGGAACGAATCGCCAAACGGATACTCCAACCGAGGCAAACAGGCAAGCGGCCAGAACCAAACCAGCCCATTTGGTGTGAGTGATGTCATTGATGGCGCCCCCAAATGGGAATGCGAAAGCGATTCCCAGCATGTAGCACAGGTTAAGCAGCGACATTGCCTGTTGTCGCTCCCCGTCTTGGACGGCGTCTCCGACGGCGGAGAAGGCGGCCGGCCACAGCATCGCCGCGCCGAGTCCGTCACAAGCGCGAAGGCACACAAATGCAAGTATCTCGACCGGCTTTCCGCCAGTAGAGGGAATTACGAGGCTCAGGAGCGACGTTGTGACGCTGATAAGCGGACCGGCAAGCATCAGCTTCTTCGGGCCGAACCTGTCCGCCAAGTGCCCCATCGGGCTCTTGAAAACCGCCTCGCACAAAAGGAAGGCGACCAAAACGTACCCTAATGAAGCAACTCCAAAATGGCGATCCGCCACCAGGTACACCGGCATGGTGGAGATGTTGAGGACCGCATATCCGATCTCGGCCAGCAGTGCGATGAGCAGCAGCCTCGCAACGCGGGGTCGGCGCATCAACGGGATGCTATTCGCCGGTTCCGGAGCAGTGACCGTGGTTGCCATCGATCTATTGATGCGGAATATAGTCGATTCCGGTTGCAGTTTAGGGGATGAGATTGAAGGGATGGGGTCTGGGGGACAGGGTTTGGAGACCGCCTCCAAACCCTCGACTGATCGTAGTGTTGCTTTAGAGCCGCTGACAGGGCTCTAATCCCCAAGGACCAAGAAGATCAGCGCTTAACGAACTGGAAGCCACGTCGAGCCTTCTTTCGACCGTACTTCTTGCTTTCTTTAACCCGTGAATCACGGGTCAGGTAACCGCCGGCACGTAGCTCTTTCTTGAGTTCAGTGTCGATCTCAAGAAGCGCGCGGGAGATACCCAAGCGAATGGCGCCGGCTTGACCGGTGATGCCCCCGCCCTTAGCGGTGGCTTTGACGTCGTATCTACCGTCCATATGGAGGTGAACGAGTGGGCTCTTTACAAGAATCTCCAAAACAGGTCGACCAAGATATTCCTTGAAGTCTCGACCGTTAATGGTGATTTTTCCCTCGCCTGGAGTCAGCCAGACACGAGCAATGGCGCACTTTCGTCGCCCGGTTCCATAGTTGTGATGCGTGGATGCCATCGGTTAGTTCTTTTCCTTCTTAATGTTAAGTGGCTCGGGGTTCTGTGCCTCGTGGGGGTGTTCGCTGCCGGCGTAAACCTTCAGCTTCTTAAAGAGTGCTTTGCCCAGTTTGGTCTTTGGCGTCATGCCCCAAACTGCCTTCTCAACCAACTTGACCGGGTCATCTGCGAGCATTTTGCCTCGACTGATGTTCTTAAGGCCGTCTGGCCACCCGCTGTGCCAATAGATGATCTCATCGCTCTTGTTGCCGGTAAGAACGACTTGTGAGGCGTTGATGATGATCACAAAGTCGCCACAGTCGGCATTGTAGGCGAAAGTCGGCTTGTGCTTTCCTCGGAGAACCTGAGCGACTTGAGCTGCGAGTCGGCCAACCGGCATGCCGGCGGCGTCGACCACGTACCACTTGTGCTCGATGCTTCCTTCTTTATTCGTGTATGTCCTATTCATTTCCGTGTTCCTGTCTTAGCCCCTAAGGGGCTCGTGCCTGACGATATTCTTCGGTAGTGTCAGAGCACGCTCTGTCGCTACACGCTTTAGGAAGCTGTAATTCGGTTGTCTCCAGACCTATTGTCTATGGGATGGCGGCCGTACCGCACCCGCATCAGGCATAAACCGTTTGCAGGCAGCACCACTGGCCACGTGAGACTGTTCCGCTCCTCACTGAGGAGTCTGCTGACCTCTTCGACGGGTCGATAGCCGCGCCCTACTTCTAGTAGCACACCAGCCATCCGGCGCATCATTCCCCTAAGGAATGCCGTGCCGACCACGTCCACCCACACCTCGTCTCGAACCTTGCGCACACCGACTGAGAATAAGGTCCGCCGCGTGTTCTCCACGTGCGGGTCCAACTCTTCGGTGAACGCCTCAAAATCGTGATCGCCAACCAGCGCCGATGCAGCTTCTTGCATGAGTCCAACATCTAACGAGCGACCATACACATGCACGAAACGAGCCCTCATGGGATCACGCTCTGCAGATGCGATACGGTACCGGTAGAATCGGTCTTGTGCGCTGAAACGACTATGGAATGAATCCAGTACCAGTTTTGACGACACAATGGCGATGTCGGGCGCCAACACCCTATTTAGAATGCGCGCCCACTTATTTGGCTCAATCGCCACTCCGGTATCGAAGTGACAGACTTGACCCTTTGCGTGTGCGCCGCTATCGGTGCGGCTGGCCCCTACGATCTCAATTTCCTCGCCCGAGACACGGCGAACAGCTTCTCTCAATGTGCTCTGGACAGTTCTCTGCCCAGTTTGCGCGGCCCAACCGCGAAAATCGGTGCCGTCGTATGCTACGACGAGCTGAATCCTTTTCATTTGTATCGGTAAAGCGAGCCTTACCCTTGTTGAAATCGTCAATGCAAGGCGTACCTTGGCTCTACGTTGTTAGTCGACCAGTTCGAGAACGGCTTCGGGGGCTCCGTCTCCGCGTCGCGGACCAATTTTCGTAATCCGGGTATAGCCGCCTTTGCGATCCTTGAAGCGAGGACCGACCTCGTCAAAAAGGTGCTTTACAAGGTCTTCGCCGTTGATCAAACTCAGATTCTGGAGAATCTGGGTCTTCTCGCCTTGCGTCTTACCAAGAAGCTTTCGCTCCGGCTTGGGCGAGGACGCGCTATGACCGACGAGCACTTTCCGTGCGCGGCGTCGAGCCTCTAGGCCATCTTCCAATTTGGTGAGGGTAATCAGCTTTTCGACGAGTCTCTGAAGTTCCTTTGCGCGGCCAAGGGTCGTTCGAGTATAACCGTGGCGAATGAATTGTCGCTGTAAGTTGGTCAGCAGGGCCATGCGCTGATCGGAAGGCAGCCCCAGCTTTCGGTGGTCTATTTTGTGTGTCATTGTTCTAGTCCGTTAGGCTTGGGCCCATATCAGAAATCGTCGTCGTCCTCGTCATCTAGAGTGTCGAGCGATCGGTAACCACCCTTTGGCGGCTTCAACTCAAGGCCGTGCTCAATAAGCTTGTCTCGAACCTCAAGCAAGGACTTCTTTCCAAAGCCCCGGATGGCGGTGAGGTCGGATTCCGTTGCGATCGCGAGATTCTTCAGCGTTAGAATGCCGGCTCTGCGAAGGCAGTTGAACGTTCTCTGCGAGAAGTCGAGCTCTTCAATTCGAAGATCTGGGACGTTCTTCAGCAGTTCGTCGTTGTTCTCTTCATCGATGTCCAGGTCGGCTTCAAATCCGGCCTCACCCAAGTCGAAGAACATGCGGAAATATTTGTCGAGAATGTGTGCGGACTGTGACAAGGCGTCGTTGGGACGGACGGTGCCGTTTGTCCAAACGTCTAAGACGAGCCGCTCATAGTCAGTTCGCATCCCGACGCGCGTTTGCTCGACGGTATAGTTGACCTTCTTGACGGGCGTGTACTGGGACCCGGTCGGGATCACGCCGATCATTCCACGATATTTCTCTTGCTTCTCCGGAAGGACATACCCTGCACCCCATCCCACGTAAAGCTCCATCGTCAAACTCGCGTTCGGATCGCTGATCGTTGCGATGTAGACTTCTGGGTTAACCACTTCGATGCCATCTGGGCAGATAATGTCGGCGCCGGTAACTCGGCCAGGCCCTTTGACGTCAATCCTGACAACCTGCTCGTCAAAGGGGCCCTCGGCGGTTGACCGGATAGCGACATCCTTTAGGTTGAGAAGGAGTTCCGTTGTGTCTTCCTTCACGCCTGGAATGGGTGCGAACTCATGGAAAACCTTGTCGATGCGGATGGCAGCAAACGACGCTCCCTGAATCGAGCTTAGGAGAACGCGGCGGAGAGCATTGCCGATCGTTTGTCCATAACCTCTCTCAAGGGGTTCGAGTACGAACTTGCCGTATTCCTGGTGAAGATCAAGAGTGGATATATGTGGCATGGTTTCTGGCGCGGACAACCCGTCCGCTGGGTTTGGGCACGGGCCTCAGCCCACCCCGTCTTAGACACGGCGTCGCTTCGGAGGCCGGCACCCGTTGTGGGGAACCGGGGTCACGTCGCAAATACTGGTGACTTCCAATCCGGAAGCCTGAAGGGCACGGATCGCGGTTTCACGGCCTGAGCCAGGGCCTTTGATCTGCACATCGACGCGCCTTAAACCATGTTCCTGCGCCAATCGGCTCGCCTTATCGGCGGCAACCTGGGCCGCGAAAGGCGTTCCCTTTCGAGATCCTTTGAAATTCACGTTGCCAGCGCTGGCCCATGAAATCGTATTGCCCTGTGGATCGGTAATTGTAACCAGCGTGTTATTAAACGACGCATGGATGTGCGCCACACCCACGGGGATGTTTTTGCGCTCCTTTTGCTTGCCCTTTTGTACTTGCTTTCGTGCCATATTGTGTCGGTATGTGGCTCCTTGCATCGTTCGGCTAGGCGGCTAGCCTCAATCCAACGATGCCAGGAGCTTGAGTCGTTACTTCTTCGCTTTCTTCTTGCCGGCGACTGTCTTCGGCTTGCCCTTTCGAGTTCGAGCGTTATGTCGCGTGTTCTGGCCGCGCGTCGGAAGTCCGCGTCGATGCCGCAGGCCGCGATAGCAGCCGATCTCCATGAGACGGCGAATATTGCCGTTCACTTCCCGTCGAAGGTCTCCTTCAACCTGGAAGTCGCGATCCAAGATCTCGCGGAGATGTGCGATTTCGGTTTCAGAGAGGTCCTTAACCTTCTTTCGCGGGTCAATCCCAGCTTTCTCAACAAGCTCATGTACGTTGTGCTTGCCAATGCCGTACAGCACAGGCAGCGCGTAAAGTACTGCTTTGTCACGTGGGAGGTCGATACCTGCAATTCTTGCCATGCTTTAAATTTTCCTGTCGTCCCGCCTAACTAGCCTTGTCGCTGCTTGTGCTTCGGCACCTGGCAAATCACCCTTACAACCCCGTTGCGCTTGATGATCTTGCACTTATCGCATATTTTTTTGACGCTGGCTCTAACTTTCATATCAATTTTGCCCGCATCGTCCGTCTGTATAGTTGTCCCGGTCGCGGCATTGCCACGCCTGACGGCTATTCTTGGCCGACGCAAGAGGAAATGATACCCAACAACCGCGGCCAACGACAAGGCGGCGGGGTAGTTTCTATCAATGGATTGCGGTAGAACGCCTGAAATTCCAGAAAGAATCCTCACGGAACGCCTAATCTTGCGGAGGCAACTGCGTTCGGATGCGCCTCAAGTCCGGACGGCCGTAGAAGAATCGCATGCAGAGTTGCGCCGATGGCTACCTTGGACGAAAGAAATCCCGTCGCTAGAAGCGATCGAGTCGTACATCGTAACCACCCGATCGACATGGGAACTTCGCGAGCAGCATATGTTCCATATGTTCGATTTTGCGAATCGATTCATTGGATACTGCGGACTGGAAAGGATCGACTGGGCGTTACGCGGTTTTGAAATCGGTTATTGGATGCGAACCTCATCCACCGGCAAGGGTTACATGACCGAGGCCGTGAAAGCGCTTGAATCTCACGTGTTTGAGCATTGCGGGTGCCGCAGGCTGATGATCTGCTGCGATGCGCTCAACGAACGGTCCGCCGCGATTCCAAAACGGCTCGGTTTTGAACTGGAAGGCATCCTCCGCAATGAGCGGTTAAACGTCTTCGGCGAACCACAAGATACGATGGTGTGGACTAAGATCGGCTTCTAACGAATCGATCGCCGAGACTTCATAAGTCTCGAAATCTAGTCTAATGCCGGCATGCCAAGCAGGGTGAAAATCTCGGCAGTAAATATCTCCGCAGTTTCAAGCGTAGCTGAGGGGTCCACGTAAGTTTGGTCCTTGAAGATGGAAACCAATATCTGGCACATAAATGACGCGGAGAGGTCGGAGCGCACGATGCCCTGCGTCTGAGCTTCATCGATCATCGATTCCAGTTGTCCAATCAACTCTGTCTCGATCTGGTTTATTTCCGGGATGCCATGCCGGATCGGCAGGACATGTTGCGCCAGGTCTGCATAGAGCGACAGACGCTTATCCAGCCTAAACTCCACCACCGTGCGCATCACCTGACGCAATCGGACTCCCACTGGCATGTCCGATGGGACTGATAGCACTCGATCCCGCACGAGGTTCATGCAACGGAGAGACAAGTGCATGGCGAGATCGTCTTTCGATCGAAAGTGCTGGTAAAGGGTCGGCTTCGAAACGCATGCCTCGTCGGCAATCTGTTCGAACGTCACGGAGGCAAACCCACGTTCTGCAATCAACTTGACGGCAGAGTCCAAGATCGCTTCTTCGCGTTGGGCCCTCTGGCGCTCCTTGATGCTTGGTTTGGAATTCACCCCTCGTGTTATGGCAGTTTTGCCATCCATAAAAACACCTCTGTATTTCTACTAATTATTAAAATTTTTCCGAACCGTAAAGATTATGACGGTAAGATAACGAAAGCAGAGAGGAAAATCGATGTTAGGTCAAATTAAGAAGAGGTTGAGGGGCGTATGATTTTCGCGACCCTTGCGTGTTTTCTTGTAGGTGGTTCCGATAACTCGTTGTCCATCGAAGAAGCTGAGCGAATGGCGATCGAACACAGCACGGAAGTGCGGTTGGCCAAGGACTCCCTAAAATCAGCTTGGGCCCAAGCGGGACAGATTTCAGCGAAATCAAATCCCCAATTGGGCATTGCCGGGTCTGCCACTCGGTTCGATGACAAGACAACGGTCGGCTTTGCAGGAGCTTCATTCGAAGTGCTCTCCGACCACACGGAGGAGGCAACTTTGCAACTCGTGCAAGTCATCGATGTAACGAACCAGCTTGGCACTGCCCATGCTCAAGCGAGGATGGCCGCTTTGGCCCAAGAGTATGCGGTTAGGTCGCGAATCTCCGATCAGATCCTAGCTACGAAGATCGCGTTCGTGAACGCCTTACGTGCTGGTGAGGGCGTAAGAGTCGCCCAATCGACGCTTGATGCTTACCGAGAGCAGCTTAGGATCACCACCGAACTGTGGAAGCAGGGAACCGGTCAACGAATTGACGTGTACCGGGCGACCAGTCAGGTTGCCAATGCCGAGAAGGACTTGGTTGAACGGCAAAACGACCTGGACATGGCACGCAGTGTTCTAAATGACGAAATCGGAGTTCCACTTGATTCGAACATGAGCCTCGAAGACGTTCGCGAATCCATTTCGAAGGATGGAAGGCGTGATTCGGACCGGTCTGAGACCCTCATCGAGCTTGCAAAGAGGCAACGCTCGGAATCAAAGAGCGCTGCACTCGGCGTCATCGCAGCCCAGAAAGGGATCAAGCTAGCCAGATCGTCGTCGGATCCGACTGTTCTGTTGGCTCTCTCTGGCAGCTATTTCCCGACGACGTCCTTTACCTATCCGCGTCAATCGGTCGGCGTTCTAACGCTTAGCGTGAACATCCCGATTTTTGATGGTGGGGAGGCCCGTGCCAGAGTCGAAGAGGCAAGAGCCACCCTCGACACCGTCAAGACTCAAGAGCAACAGGTTCAACGGGCGATTGCGCTTCAAGTTCAAAACGCTTGGGACGGGGTTCTGAGCGCTCGGAAGAGCCTGCAGGCGGCCATTACATCCCTAACCGCTGCGATATCGGCTCGAAACCTAGCGGGTCAGCGATTTGAGAATCAGGTCGGACTTTACTTGGAGGTCACGGATTCCCAAGCAGCTCTGTCTGCCGCACAGGCCAGTCAAATCAATGCGGCCTACGATCTTCTGATTGCGGATGCGCAACTGCAGCGCGCCACCGGTGACCTCACCCTCTCAGCCCAGGAGAACCGAATAAAATGAGTGACGAAACTTCAGAGTTAACCACCCTTCCGCCCACTGCACGCAAAAGGCCGAGTCTAGTCGCATTGGCCGTGCTGGCACTGATCGTCGCCTTTGGCGCTTATAAAGGCTACGCTTCGATCAGCTTCGCCAACGGACATGCGGTTACCGACGATGCATACGTAACCGGCGACCTCATAAACATTAGTCCGAACGTGCCCGGAACGCTTGTGGAACTCGACGTTCAAGATGGCGAACTCGTCCACAAAGGGGACCGGATCGCCAAACTGGACACCAGCGGTCCCGAGGCCGACCTCGCTCAAGCGGCGGCAAACCTACGGGCGATGGAAACCCAAGTACCCCAAGCCGAATCGGCCTATCAATTCGCTCGATTATCGACGGACGCAGCGATCATGGGTTCTGAAGCTGGGTCCGAGTCCCAGGATGCTCGCACTGCCGGGTCAAAACTGCAGACCGAATTGACTCGTGACACGGTAGCAAACCAGATTCGCCAAGCGCAGAGCGAGGTTCAAACGGCAAAAGCACAGGCAGCTCAAGCCTTGGCGGGGGTCGATGTAGCCAGAGCCGCGAACGCCGGCGCTCAGCAGGCCATTGTGACGGCTCAACGTCAAGCGGATGCGGCCGAAGGAGCGGTGTCGGCTGCCAAGGCCAATGCCGAGCGTGCAAGAAAGGATCTGAGTCGATTCTCGAAGTTGCTGGTGACGGAGGCTATCACGCGTCAGCAATTCGATAACGCTTCGGCCGCTTCACAGGCTGCGGATGCCCAACTCACCAGTGCCCAAGATCAAGAATCTGCCGCCAGGTCAGCCGTGATTCAGTCCAGACGTGCCCTCGCCCAGGCAAGGGCGCAGTTAGTGGTCTCACAGAAGCAAGCAGAAACGGCCCGAAGTCAGGTTCAGGTCATGGAAGACACGTTGGCACTGGCCAAGAGCAATCAGACGAGCGTGGAAATATCCGGCGCCAATACCCAGTCAAACAAGGGCCTTTCGGGGCAGGCTGCCGCCCAAGTATCTGCGTCTGAAGCGGGCGTCGAACAAGTCGCGCTGAGAAAGAAGCAGATCGCTACCTCAGAAGCCCAGGTTCAACAGTCGAAAGCGGCATACGATCGAGCAAAGATCCATGTGCGCGACTGTTACCTGATTGCACCCTGCGACGGATACGTGGTGAAGCGAACCGTCAATGTCGGAACCGCGATCAACCCTGGCCAGACGGTGGCGACCATCACGCGCGGAACCGATGTGTGGGTAATGGCCAACTTCAAGGAAACCGAGATCGGACGGGTAAAGGAGGGGCAGCCTGTCGAGTTCGATGTGGATGCTTTTCCCGGCACAAAATTCAAGGGGAAGGTCGTGCACCTTCTGCGCGCGACCGGATCGGCCACGACCCTTCTTCCGCCTGACAACTCGACAGGAAACTTCACAAAAGTGGTTCAACGGGTACCGATCAAGCTTTCAATCGTGCCTGAAGGCAACTCCAATGAAAAGGTGCTTCGTCAGGGCATGTCGGTCACTGCGATCATCGATACCGAAGGTAAGGACGGCGAATAGGGATGGCGGTGGCGATCCGCGGCGATAAGTCGGAATACGGGAGGACCAGATGGCTCCTTTTATTGGGCTTCGCTCTCGCTGCGATCCTGGAAGTACTCGATATCTCCATTATCAATCCGATCTTGCCGACGATGGCCGGCAACCTAGGATGCACGATCGAAGAGATCGGTTGGGTCAGCACTGCCTATCTACTTGCCAACGTCGTGTTTCTGCCGCTAACGGACTGGTTCTCTCGCCGGTTCGGGTTGGGAAGATACGTCGCGGTGTCGATTATCCTCTTCGTAGCCGCGTCAATGCTGTGCGGCTTGTCCCACTCGCTGTTTGAGATCATCGTTTGCCGGACGATCCAAGGCGCCGCTGGAGCTCCACTTATTTCCATGACTCAGGCAGGTATTGCGGAAGTATTTCCAAAAAAGGAGCAGAATATCGCCCAAGGAGTGTGGGCCATCTGCATCATCGTTGCTCCCTCGATAGCCCCCTACATCGGAGGCTGGATTACCGACAACTACTCATGGCCATGGGTGTTTTATATCAACGTTCCAATCGGAATCATCGCGGCGGCGATCGTCCTGACCAACTATAAGGATCGGGCCATTTATACGACAGGCAATCCGGACTGGCTGGGCATTGGCCTCATCGCGGTGGGGTTGGGCTCTATCCAATATGTGTTGGAAGAGGGCAATAGCAAGGATTGGTTTGGCAATCCCCTGATCGTTCGCCTAACCTGGTTAGGCGTCATCGGCACCCTCCTGTTCGTCATCTGGGAGCTATCACCTCGAAATAGGTGGCCGGTCGTGAACTTGCGGATCCATCGTCATTTGGGTTTCACAGGTGCGGCCATCGTATCCTTCATCTCAGGAATCGGCCTCTATTCTGGGTTGTTTGTCTTTCCGATCTTCTCCCAAGCAGTTCTCGGTTTTACAGCTACGAAGAGTGGCTACTTTATGCTGTTGCCCGGTTTGGTGATGGCCCTTGCCATGGTGCTTTCGACCGCTGCCCTGGAGCACGGCGTACCCTCGCGCGACGTGGCCTTGGTTGGACTGGTCATCTGTATCGCTTCGATGTGGATGCTCGGACATTCTACGCCTATGAGTAACGAGAGCGACAACCAACTCGGTCTGATCATCAGAAACATCGGGCTTGCCGCATTGCTGTTGCCAGTTCTCATTGCAGGCGTCATTGGCCTCGATAAATCAGAAATAGGCGCAGGAACGTCTCTCCTAGGGCTTTCGAGGCAACTTGGAGGATCGATTGGAATCGCACTGGCAGGCAGCCAGTTAACGCGTATGACCCAATTTCACCGCTATCACCTGATGGAGCGAGTCTTTTCTGGGGGCTATCTTTACCAGGATCGCCTCGACCTCTATACGGGCGGACTTTACGTCAAAGGCATGGGAATGGATGCGGCTCGCCAAGGGGCGGAAAGATTCGTAGATCTGCAAGTGACGAGGCAGGCCTACACGATGGCGGTCAACAATGTCTACATCCTAACCGCTCTCCTTTTCGTGGGAGCGCTGCCATTTATCTTTCTCATGAGGCGAGAACAGTCGCACGGCTCTGCAGCAATGCACTGAGTTTGAGGTGCGGATAGGATAAATAGGGGACCTATGGGACATAGACTTTGATGGTTTAAACCCTGAACCCTGAACCCTGAACCCTGAACCCATTCTATTGCACGACGAGCCAGGGACGCACCTGCTCCAGGCGTTTTTTGCCAAACCCCTGAACTGCGAGCAAATCGTCGACCACCCGAAAGGGGCCGTGGGTGGACCGAAAATCGACGACCCGCTGAGCCATCGATTTACCGACGCCAGGGAGGGTTTGCAATTGGTCGGTCGATGCTGAGTTGAGGTCCATTATCGAGGGAGGCACCTTTGAGCTGCGGCGTGCCCCTGACGCTGCAATACCTGTTCCACCAAGAGACCCATTCATCGCCGTGGAACCGCCCAACGTCGGAACAATGATCTGAGTGCCATCGATTGCTTTTGCGGCTAGATTGACCGCATCGATATTGGCTTCTGACGTCGGTCCTCCCGCCTGGGCGATCGCGTCGAACACTCTTGATCCCGCGGGAACTGTCACCAATCCGGGATACTTCACTGCACCGGTCACGTCAACGACGATCTCCTGACCGTGAACGGGCTCCGTCTGGCGGCTTGGTGTACTGGCCTCGAAGTGCACCGGAGGGCGCGAAGTTTCGTGCAGTTCGATCGTGGCGGGACGCTTTAGCTTTTGTACTCCGACAAACCCAACCCCGACAAGTAGAATCGCGCCTAGGGCTACGTATCCCACACGCTCCTTCGGGGACAAGTGCATGAACATCCTGTCTATAGTCTAACTTGGACGAACGTCTGCCGGAAGCCCCCGCTCCAGGACAGCATGTCGCCACCCACGAACGCTTACGGCGCAACCAGGGGCGAAGATTGCGTTCAAGAATCTCTCGACGATCAGGGCTCCGATGTGGATCGTCTTTTCACGCCCGGGTTCGATGCCCACAATGCTCGCGCGTTGGGCATCGCTCATCGGCATCATCCAGCCGACCGCGCGACTGATTTCCTCATATTCAAGCCAGCTTCCGTGTACGCGCTCAGGTTCCCAACTGGTCATGCGCTCGCGGATATTGACAAGATTGGTACCGGTCGCTCCAAGCACGATAGCGTATCCGGCCTGATGGGGCTCATATTGTTTTCCGATCAAGTCGTCCAAATAGGCCGATGCGGTCAAGATTGCTGGCGGCTCTGGGGATTCGCCTGCAAGCAATGTGCTCCTCAGCCCTAAAGTTCCGACCGGATAGCTGCGTCGAAACTTCATTGTCCAACCTTGGCCCGACCTGGACGCAGTCATCAGTTCCGTGCTTTGGCCCCCGGGATCGATGACGGTGATTGTGGAATGATCGGCAAAAGTTGGATCGTGTGCGACCGATTCGAAGCCGTACTGCGCCTCGTTGTCACCACTAAGAATCGTGACGGGCGTACCCTGTACTAGCGCCCGATCCAAGAAATCCTGTCGGTTGTCGGCGATCCGGACCGCCATGGTTGCAACGGCTTGAATCGAATCGACGCCTAGTTCCTTTGCTTCCTTGAAGTAACTGGCAAGGGCCTCCAACGATGCCTTCATACCCGGTTCGCCAAGCTTGCCGGTCGATTTCGTTCCCTCGCCAAGCGAGGTGACCGCCGTTCGCTCAAGCACGCGATGCCAATGAACGCCATCAAATTCCTCGACGGCAAGAATGAGTGAATTGGAACCCACGTCGACAACAGCCTTTCGCATTGTTCGGCAAGGTACCTGACATGGACGGGGCAATGTCTTGGACCAGGCATGGTGTGGCAGAATTCGCCACCACTCCCGCCTCCGGACATTTCTGCCTTCCCTTGCCATATCACGGGCGCACCGGGTCGATGTTACTGCCTCGCTAGCCACGTGCGTCTAACTTTTCAGCGGGCGACCTACGTACTTACTGGACACGGCCAGTAAGTTGGAATAGCGAACAACAGATTCGACTCGCATGAGAGAATTAGAGTCTTCTCCCTATGAATGAGCCATGAACGAATGTAATTGGCCTTCTACTAGTTATTCCCGAAGATTCGAGTCCTCTTCGAAGAACGCATTCAATTCGCCGAACGACGTCAGGCCGTCCAAGCCGATAAAGCTCCCATTCTCCGCGATTTGGTTGGCGGCACGGATAAGACCGGTCCAGGCTGCCCGAGCGAGCGCAGAGCCGACACTGATGCGACGAGCGCCGAGTTCGGCGATGTCAAGTACGGTGAGGCCCGAGTGGGCGCTCATGATCACGTTTACGGGCTTGGGCCTTACCGCCTCGACGATCGCCCTGATGATCTCTGGGTTCCCAGGGCTGGGCGCAAAGAGTACGTCGGCGCCTGCTTCGGAATAGGCAACGAGTCGGCGAATCGACTCGTTGAGGGGCTCTGGGTGGCCGACCAAAAAACACTCTGCCCGAGCAGTCAGCAATACCGGCTTCCCTGAGGCGTCGACCGCGCTTCGGGCAGCGCAGATTCGTTCAACTGCTTCTGAGAGCTCGTAAAGAGGCTTGTCTCGGTCGCCGGTGGCATCCTCGATCGAAAATCCGGAGACCCCAGTGTCGATGCACAGTCGGACGCTTTCTGCCAGTTCACGGACATCTGCGGCGTAGCCAGCCTGAAAGTCGGCGTTGACGGGAAGGTCAACCGAGCCCGCGATCTCGGCAAAGTGGGCGAGAACCTCGCTACGGGAGAACCGGCTGCCAGAATCGGGCATGCCACGTGAGAAGGCAAAGCCAGAACTCGTCGTGGCAAGCGCTTTGAATCCGAGCTTCCGCAGATACCGGGCACTTCCAATATCCCACGGATTTGGGATCACGAAGCAGCCTGACTCGTGTAACTGCCGGAAGGCGGATCTTTGGAACGTGAAATCAGGCATGCTTCGTCGCGAACTCCCACATGAATTTGGCCAGGGCCTGGCAACCATCCAATGGGAAGGCGTTATAGATGCTGGCTCGGATTCCTCCGACCGAACGGTGCCCCTTCAGTCCATCCAAGTGCGTCGCTTCGGCCTCCTTCAGGAACGCCGCCGTGAGTTCGTCATTGGGAAGGGTGAAGGTCACGTTCATTGTGCTTCGGGCATGGTGTACCGCATGGCCTTTGAAGAACTCCGGCGCCCCGTCAATGGTTTGATAGATGAGCTTCGACTTCCACAGATTGCGCTCCTGGGCCCCGGCTACTCCGCCGTGTCGCAGAATGTACTTGTACACCAACCCGCACATATAAATGCTCCAGCAAGGGGGTGTGTTGTACATTGAACCATTCTTGGCGTGCAGTCGATAGTCTAGGATGGGATGCATCTTGGCGGGGACTTTTTCCAAGAGGTCGTCGCGTATGATCACGACGGTGACTCCAGCGGGCCCCATGTTCTTCTGAGCCCCCGCATAGATCATGGCGTACTTCGACACATCGACAGGTCGGCTAATGATGTCGGATGACATGTCGCAGATGAGGGGGGCTTCCGTTGTCGGGTCGGAGTGGAATTGGACCCCGTGGATCGTCTCATTGCTCGTGAAGTGAACGTAAGCCGCATTGGGGTTCAAGGGAATCGTGTCAAATTTCGGCACGTCGTTATAGTTGATCCCTTTTCCATCGTACGCCAGATTCGTGGCTCCAACTAAGTTAGCCGCCTCATACGCCTTTTCCCCCCACGCGCCGGTCACGACGTAGTCCGCGGATTGACCTGCGCCCAAAAAACAAAGCGGCGCCATGCTGAACTGGAGGCTCGCGCCGCCCTGAAGGAAAAGAACTTTGTAGTTATTGGGTACGCCAAGGAGCTTCCTCAGGTCGGCTTCCGCTTGGGCCAAAATCGCCTCGAATGGCTTCGAGCGATGGCTCATCTCCATTACGCTCATGCCGACCCCCTTGTAGTTAAGAAGATCTTCTTTCGCCTCCTCTAAAACCTCGACAGGCAAGGTACACGGTCCGGCGGAGAAATTGAACACGCGATCGAAAGGCTGATTCATGTTCTGAGTTTTACCTTTTGCACGGTGTCTCCGAGCCTCAATCGCGGCATATAATGAACTTGTAGCCAATCCTGTCGACGTAGATGAACTATGCAAGGCGCCTCGTTCAAAACCGCAAGACTGACCGTTCGAACCCCTCAAATGGGTGACGGCAGGCACTATGCCCGATACTACACGGATAACCGGGAATTTCTTCAGCCGCTCTCGCCTCGCTTTAGCGAAGATATGTTCTCGGCGGAGGACTGGGAACAATCGATTCCCATCATCAAGCAGGAGTTTGTGGTCGGGCGTTCGACCCGATTCTGCCTTTTTAAGGACGCCGAAATGATCGGGGTTGCCAACGTAACATCGATCACCCAGAGCCCCAGCTACTCCTGCATTCTCGGATACACGCTCTCCCAGTCGATGCAGGGCCAAGGATACATGCGCGAAGCGCTCGTCCCCATCATCGATTTTGCATTCAAGAATCGGAAGGTTCACCGAATCACCGCGAACTACATGCCGCACAACCAGCGAAGCGGCCGCCTCCTAAGGTCACTCGGATTCCAAGTAGAGGGATACTCGCGCGACTACCTCCTAATCGATGGCAAATGGCAAGACCACATCCTGTCTGCCCTAATCAACACCGACTGGCGACTCTAGCCTGCCGCGATGTGTTCATAGGTTTTATTAAGAAGCCTAGGTTGTGGCATCGTGTCAGAATCGGCCCTGGAATCGCTGGGTATCGAGGGCTGAATTGAATCCACATCAATCGGGTCCCTGATGCGGCAGGGAAGAACTCCGCGACGTTCACGATGAAGGCATCTGCTGTCCAATCTCAGACGACGATTACGGGAACGCTCGGATCCGTATCGCAAAGCGCTGGGTTGACGATCACTCATCCCGCGTTTAAATCATTGACCTTGAATCCTACATCGATGGTCGGCGGAAAGTCGGTACCGGAACGGTGACGATCACGTCGCGTGCCCCTGCTGGCCTCTCGATCTTGATCGTAAGCAGCTCCGCCTCCGCCACCATCTCAAAGTGCCTGACGATTCCTGCCGGAAATACGTCGGCCACGTTTACCGTGAAGACAACCGCCGTCAAGTCTAAGACCAGCGCCACGATCTCCGCATCGCTCGGCAGCGCGTCCGATACGTCAGTTCTAGCGATCAGCTAAAAGCCGCATTACACGGAGGCCATGCCTCATGGAAGCCCCATTTGCGCTTATGACTCAACGTGGATCCAAAGCATCGAGCCCTAGGTGGCGTATTCTGCCAGCGAAGGATGTAAACCCTGGTATAGGTGCCGTCGCATCCAGCCCCAAGGGGGCGTAATCTAGTAGCGAAGGCCGTGAGCCCTGGTACAGTTTCAGGTGCCTCCAGCCCCAGCGGGGCGTAATCTGCCAGCGAAGGATCTAAACCCCGGTACGGGTTCAAGTGCATCCAGCCCTGAGGGGGCATAATCTACCAGCGAAGGTCGTAAACCCTGGTACAGGTGCCGTTGCCTCCAGCCCCAACGAGGCGCAATCTTCCAGCGAAGGCCGTAGGCCCTGGTACAGATTCGGATGCATCCCGCCCCAACGGGGCGTAATCTGCCAGCGAAGGGCGTGAGCCTAATACTGTTTAGTTAAGCATCTTTCTGGTATCTTGAGCCGTCTTTTAAGTTGAGATGGCAAGAACCAAGTTGACCCTGCCTGGTGGCATACGCGCTTCCGACCTCGTTTCCTTGGGCGCGCTGGCC